>Ga0210043_1000137_pt1 | contig 80514 bp, 86 predicted proteins | sample CryGeymet201501t_FD_183990 | JGI IMG/M metagenome (GOLD analysis project Ga0210043, IMG submission 183990) | Groundwater microbial communities from Crystal Geyser aquifers in Utah, USA - Crystal Geyser metaG 2015-01t (SPAdes) (version 2) | ecosystem: Environmental > Aquatic > Deep subsurface >... | reverse complement strand
GTAGTAGGCTTGAAGATGCTTTAAAAATGATGACACTTCAAAGATTATATGATCAAGGTGATCTTGGTGATTATGATCAAATGTTAAAAGATGCTACTAAAATGAGAAAAATAAAAGCTGGTAAAGTAACTGATAAAAAATCAGAACAAAAGCGTAATTTTGAAGAAGCTATAGAAACATTGAATAATAAATAAAATTATGGCATACACAGATTTAACTTTAGAAACTCGTATTCAGGAAGCTCAGGATGCTGAAAGTTTTCGTATATGGGACCAGAGCGTTTGGAATGGAGAAGAAGATTCAACTACTTCTGCTTGGTTAGTGGTATTCTTCATAAATGATGATGAAGAAACTATTACTTTTGATAGTTATCCATTAATTTCTGGTGCAGACAAAACTAAGTTTAATGAATTTTTATCCATTGATGGACACACCATTGATATTGCTGATCTTGCAATAGATGGAGAAGCAGTTGGTGAAAAATTTGAAGATGGATATTATATCGTTCGCTTAGTTGTCAGCGAAGGATCATACGCTTCAGGTAATGAACCTATGTATGATAATGCACAGGCATTTCTTGCAAAAAACCGTTGCATGAAAAGAAAAATGCCTGCTAAATTATTATCATGGCCTCTAACTGATGAGACATATCGTAAAAATCGTGATATATTTCTTCAGGGATTTTATCTTGAATCAGCTGAGAATGCAGTCGATCTCGGAAAGAAAGTTCAATTTAGAAAATTTATGGCTGTTATTAAGTCGATGTATAACTATTACGGAATAGAAAATTGCTGGTAATATGAGTTTATCTTTATCCCAAACGACTTATGACGATATAGTTATCGGAATAGCCGGATACCAGGTATCAATGGCTTCAATTGCTGCGGATATGCGTAAGCAAGGAGATCCAGATGCTTGGCGACAAGAAGAAGAAGGAATGATGTTAATGAACATTCTGGATGCTTTAAAATTTTACGATGTAGATGCAGACTTTCTTACCGATGATGAAGTATTGTATTTACATGAATTAGCAACTATCATTGTTGAAAACTGTCCGATATAATGAGCGGAAGTAAATCTTTTGATACAGCGCATGACTTTCCTCCAATGGCAGAACCATCAGGAAAGCCTATCTTGACATTTGATCGTGAAAACCCAGTTAGATTTACTGATTTGGTTGATACGATAAATGAATATACAGGATATGGTGGATATTTCCTCATGATTAAGCTTACAGAAGATGGAATTACAGTATCTCCAGTTGAAGTTGAAACTGATAAATTTTATCAGCATGATCAAGCAGTTGCTTCTTTGTCATGGAATGTAAATCACGAACTTGGAAAATATCCATCTGTTCAAATTGTAAATACGTCCGGTAAAGAAATTATAGGAGACATTGAATTTATTGATGAAAATAATATTACGGTAAGTTTTGATATAGCTGTTGCTGGAAAAGTATATTGTAATTAATAATTAAGTCATGGCAGAGCCTAAAGATTTTTATGTACGGGTTGATATGCATGGTTTAGAAATTCTTAACCATAGATTGCATGTATTAGATTCCGATCCTTCAAGTCCTAGTGATGGAACAATATGGTATAATACTACTGACGATCAGCCAAAAGTACGAGTAACAAAAGGTTCTACTCAATCAAACAGATCTTTAATTGCTGATGATGATGATTTTCAATCAAGATTAAATACAGTTACTACAATTCAAGATGCTGATATGCTTCTTATTTATGACGATTCAGCTTCTTCAGTTGATCATCAGGGAAAATATCGACAAATATCAAGAGGTAATTTTATATCCGGACTTAGTACAGTTGTTAATGCTTATTCAAGCGTAATTGTAGATTTAGGAATTACAACTCTTAATGCCTCAGGATCATCTTCTTTAATTCTTTCAGGAGATGGAACTTTAACTAAATTTATAGGTACGTCTCCCGGAACAAACAAAGCAACACTTACATGGCTTAATCAGTCAGCTAACAGAATATTTGCCGGACCGGTATCTGGAGGATCTGCAATACCAACATTTAGATCATTAGTTGATGCTGATATGCCAACAAGTTATAATTACTCTAACTGGGATACGGCATATAATTGGGGTAATCACGCTTTGATAGGTTATATAAAAGCAGATGGCACCGTTCCTCTTACAGCTAATTGGGATGTTGGTAATTTTGATGTTACCAGTAAATCAATGATAGTTTCTGATGATTTTTATGTAGGAACAGTTGGTCTTAATGATAACACACCAGCTGCTTCAGGTGCATCTTTAATTGGAATACCAACAATAGGTTCAGCAACATATACTAATATTGAACAAACAAATGGTTTGTTCGCATCGGCCGGTTGTGTTACAGATAATCATATAACACAAGGCACAGGTGAAACTGTTAATGTAGCATCAGGTTCTGGGTTTATTAAAGCTACTGATAGTGATGTTGCAAGACTATTATCATTTGATTGGGCAGCAGTAACGGGAATTTCTATACCAACAAATACAACTATGTATATTGGAGTTGAATATAATGGTGGATCACCACAAGTAGTTGCAAGAACTACTGAAAACTGGGATCACGATTCTGAATTTTCTTTAGGCACAGTGGTTAATACAGATGGAATTTTACATATATTTGATAACCCCTGGCAAACAACAGATGCCTTTTCACATATCATAGAAAGGTTTACAGCAGAAAATGGTGTGGTATCAAGAGATCGTCAAATAGGTGGACTTATTATAGGGGAGAGTGGGGATGGTAATAGATATGTTACTATCACAGCAGGTAGATTATGGAGTAGATTTAATAAATTCACCATTGATTCTATAGATACCAGTAGTACAGATAGGTTCCATAGTTTTTACTCGGACGGCAGTGGTGGTTGGTTAGAGATAGAGAATCAACAAGTCTGGGATAATACTCATTATGATGATGGTACAGGGACATTAGCTACATTAAATAATAATTGGTTCACTAATCTATGGTTCTTTATTACTATGGAAGGAGAACCACACATGATATATGGTCAGGATCAATACTCAAATTCATCATCAGCAGAAGTAGAATCTGTTCCTACACCAATTCCGGAAGTATTACAACAAGGTGGAATATTATTAGGCAGGATTCTTATTCAGGAAGGAGAAACTACTGCTACAGAAGTTCAAAGTGCTTTTGATCAGCAATTCACGGCTTCTTTAGCTTCTGATCATAATAATTTATCTGGATTACAAGGTGGTACGGCATCTGAGTATTATCATTTAACATCATCTCAATATACTACATTAGTAACTAAAGTAGGTACTCCTGCCAATAATCAAATCGGAGTTTGGACAGGAGATGGAACAATAGAAGGTTCTCCTAATTTCACATATAATGGAACTGATTTAAATATATCTGGAGATATAGTTATAATAGGAGCTAGAGGTTTTCAATTAGGAGCTGATGTTTCTAGATATGCTTATTTATATACAGATGGAACAGATGTAACTCAATATATAGATGTAGATAGTTATTCAATATTAATGACTGATCTTGGAGTTGGGTCAAGTGGAACTCTTGCTAAATTCGTGAATGATGGTACTATCTTTTTTCCAAACTTAGGAGATAATGATACGGAAGATCATTTACTTGCAATTAATGATTCAACTGGATTACTTACTAAAAGATCAGTATCAAGTTTAGTAGTAGGTGGTGGAAATGTAACTAAAGTAGGAACACCTGTAGATAATCAAATTGGTGTATGGACTGGTGATGGTACCATTGAAGGTACATCAAGACTTACTTATAGTGGAACAAAAATGAGTGTATCAGGCTCTATAAGTGCAGATGGTCAAATAGAAATAGATAATGCTGCAAATGCTTATATTAGAGTTGCATGGATTGGTAATGATTCAGTTATAATGGGTCAAACTTCTTCGGGGGGATATTTTAAATTATACGATGGATCTACTAATCTTAATTTTGAAATAGATAGTTCAGGTAATGTTGATGCATCTGGGGATTTAACTGTTACCGGTAAAGTTTCAACAGCTACTTTACAGGTTACTACAACTCCTACTGCTGGATATGTATTAACGGCTGATGCAAGTGGTAATGCTACTTGGACAGCAGCATCAGGTGATGTTACAAAATACGGAACTGCTGCTGATAATCAAATAGCAGTATGGAAAACCAATGGTAGCATAGAAGGAAATAGTAATTTGCAATGGAGCGGCACCTTAATGACTGTCGGTGCATCTGGTGCACAAAATAGTATAAAATTATATGGAGGTAGTTCTACTTATCAATCCCCTGTAGTATCTTTATTTAGAACAGGAATCGCTGAAGTAACAATGGGGATGTCTGGTGGTACGTTTGCAATATCACACAATCCATCTTCTTATTCAGATGCAAATTTGTTATCATCAGCTACTTTAACCCTTGATGGAACTGACGTTACTATATACGGAGATATAACAGCTGATGATTTTGTTTTAAGTTCTGATCCTCGGTTAAAAAATCTATTAAATAAAAAATTCAATGGATTAGATACTGTTTTAAATTTTAAGGTTCATCAATTTAAATGGAAAGACAAAAGAGATGATTATGATCATGTAGGTTTTTTAACTACAGAAATGTCAGAAATAAGACCTGAATTAGTTAAAGAAATTGGTGGTTATGGAAAAATGTCTTATTCAATGATAACAGCTATTAATAGTGCTGCTATTCAAGATCTTCATAATCTTTTAATAACAAAAGAAGATAAGCTAAAGGAAAGAATTAAGGTTTTAGAGCAAAAAGTAAAGGAATTGCAAAATGGATAGAGTTCCAGATACAGATACTTTTAAATTAACTGATGTAACTACTATTGTTGGTGGATCAGGACTTTCAGCAGCATTTACTAATTCTACTGATTCTAAATTTGATCCAAGATATAAAGGAAGTAAAGATCGATTATCAAATTTCAGAAATTATGGACTTGCCGGAGATTTGACCTTAAAAGATACCGATTCTTACAATATAAGTGGAACATATGTAAATTCAATGGCATCATCTCCTGATGCTACTTATTATTATGCTATTGATAGATTTTCTGCTATAAAAAATATAAAAGCATTTAGTGTAAATCCTACAACTGGAGTTATTACTCTTGAGGGTACATATAATATTCCGGGAAATTACACACCTCAAAGTATATGTGTGGTTCATGACCATCAAATTTTTTTTACTGCACTTAACACTTCTTATTCAACAATAGTGTATTCTGTTTCTTTTAATGGAAGTGTTTTTACTTACATATCAAGTGTGATATTAAATTATGCTTCCATAGGAGAAAATTTTGTTGGCGGAGAAATTGCAACTAATGATGATTATTTATATATAGCAGGTACACCTACTTCCGGAGATAATAAAATATGCAGTATATTAGTAAATACTTCATCAGGAGTATTATCTAATCCTTCAGTAGCATATGATGCAGGGGCACCTATTTACTCTATGGCTGTAAGTAAAAATAATAATATGCTTTATGTTTTTGCTACAAGTAGTTCTAGTAGTACTGTAAAAGCATGTGTTCTTAGTTCTTTTGGTGATGTAACTTATCAAGGTCAATATACAAGTCTTGTTTCAGATGTTTATTATCATTTAGAGACAGATCAGTATGAATCTGTTTTTATAGGAAGTAATAGCTATTTATATCATCTTAAATGTTCTTCTTCAGGAACATTTACTTATAAAGATAGAATAACTTATTCTGGTGGTGAAATTGAATGGAGTGAAACCTATAAAATATTAATATGCATTGTAACAACAATAATAGTTTCACTTAGATTAGATGCTAATGATGATTTTGTTAACGAAGGTATTGCTTCTTTACCCTCAGGTGCAGATAATTTTGTAAATTTAACAGCTAATAATGCTGATCCAATATGTTTTACTTCATTATTCACAGCAAGTAATACTCATTGGTCATGTACTTATTTAATGTCTTAGTTTGTAGTTCTATTGATAATTTGTATTTTTAATATATTTTTTAATTCAATCTTATAATTATGAAAAAAATGACTAACAATGATTGCCTTATCATGTATAATGGATTACAGGTAGTTAGGCAACCGGCTTTTGCTGAAATTAAAAACTTTGAAAATAAAGAGCGATATATTTTTCATGCAAAATTTATTGCTGCAGTAAGTTGGAATAAAAGACATCTCGAGCCAATTATTGAATCATTAAGGGATGCTGAGAAACTTAATGATGAATACAAAGAATATTTAAAACAAAGAGATGATATTCTTATTCATTATGCGAAAAAAGATGCCGATGGAAATCCTCAGCAAAGAATACAGATAATTGATCGCGTAGAAAGAAGATCATACAACGTACCTATGCTTCATGATAAGAATAGTGAAGTATCTAAAAAAATAGCTAAATTAGAAGATACTAATAAAGGAATTATTGATGATAGAAAAAAACTGGAAGAAGAATTTCAAGCTTTATTAAAAGAAGAAACAAATTTTATTCCTAAAAAAATTCCATTAAGCATGATTCCTGATGGACAAGATGCTGAAGCTATGGATGCTATAATCTATATGATAGAGGATTTTGATGAAGATCCTCCGGTAAATAAAAAAACTAAAAAATAGAAATAATGTCAGACAAAAATTTTCCAGTAGGTGGTAGTGATAGCTCGAAACCTATTCTCGTAGGACCCGAATCAACAACTTATAAAGGAGACACAGGAGATCCGGCATATTTTATGCTTGCTGATCCTCCATTTATTGGTGTTCCTTCAGATAATGATGGTTCTAATCCTGTTTTTGCTAATGCAGAAGGTCAATTTGTAGTTCAGCGTAGTGGAACAATATTAGCTGATGATAATGATGCTGATGGATGGGTTTTAACTTTGATAACTGCTAATAATTGTACTGTAACATTACAGTCAAATGAAATGGACTTTGCTGTTACAGCTATGACTGCTGACGCAGCTTCTTTTCAGGTAAAAGCATCAAAAGCAAGTTATCCAGATTTATACGCCTGGGTTTTTGTCAGAAAAATAAAAGAAGGTGCTACTGGAGCAGCCGGAGCGGCTGGAGCTGTAGGTGCTCAAGGCCCGCAAGGTATTCAAGGGCCAGCAGGAGAACCCGCAACTGGTAATGTTACTCTAAAATTTCCTGTTACAGTTAAAGATCCTTATTCCGGAACAGTAAATACTTCAAATAATGGATCAAGTAAAACAAGATTAACATTTAGTATCGACCCTGATGTTGATGAAGGTCATGTTTTTTATATGGGAAGTCCTTATGATGCATTTGTAACTGTTACCTCAGTGATAGGAGCAGGTGTTTATGATACTGATGAAGCTTATCAAGCTGATGAAGCAATTGATGTATGGGATGCAAGAAACTTGAAAAAAGGAGCATCTGGTATATTTTCATATTCTGATCAATATTTATTTTTTCCCGGGATTATTCCACAAGGAGCAAAACTTGATGAAATAGCATTGGTTAAAACCGGCGGTAGTAATAACAGTGTGTTTTTCGATTTAGGATATGAGCTTTATCCTGCCAGTGGTTATTCAAGATATATGGCTTCTAAAATAATGTATTCATTAGGAACTATTGAGCAGGTCAATCTTTGGGACCCGACAAGATATGGATATAGTCCTAAGTTTATCAAAACAGGTTCTCCTTATCAAGACTTATATGCCAGAGTAAGACCGGCTAGTTCTACTCAATTATGGGATAGTGTTTTGGATGATCAGGAATACGAGATATTCATTTCTTATAAATTCTTTGATACTTCATTGTAAAAAAATGGGGAGCTTTAAACCCCCCTTTTTCTTTTAATCTTTCTCTTTCTTTACTGAAGGAGACATTCCGACTCCACCAAGTTCTGTTTGATGAAATACAATATACTCCTTATTGGTATAAAAATCATACACCATAACAAAATCCCAAGCTTCAGCTTCTTCTGGAATAAACGGATATACTTCATCTCCACGTTCAAGTGGCCGTCTTTCTTTGCTACCTGGAAATAAAGGAACTTCCAATGTAACATCATCAGCTACATCGACAACCCAATATCTTCTTCTTTCTCTTTTTCTTCCGCCTTTAGATTCAGGTTTATTATGCTGATTCGGAATTATAATTCCATGTTCAGTTTTTTGTTCTCCAGGATCTTGAGAGATACAGAATATTCTTTGATTAACCGGTTTTACTTGATTCTTAGGAATTTCAAGTACTGAAAAAGCTGTAATATCCTCATAGCTTTTAGTTTTCATTTTAGGTAAATCATCATATTCACTGGTTTTAGTTCCAGATTTAAAAACACTTCCGCTACCATGTTGAGGTTTTGGTTGATCGTCAATCGCAGCAGCCATTTTAGCTGCCTGATCTCTTCCGTTTTCTTTTTTTGTCATGTTATTCGTTTTTGGTACTTATTGTTTGTTCAAATCTACGCACTTCATTCCAATATCTTTTCTTATTAATCGGAACATGAATAATAAGTTCTTCATCAATATATTTACAGATTGTGTCTACATCAATAGGATAATGCGTTTTAACGATCTCTTTCGCCTTTTCTTTGTCAAAACAAGCATTTAGACCTATTGATGGAAATAATACGCGTCCTTCAATCTCAGGTAGTACATCTCTAATAATACTGAAGTGTCTGCATCCGTAAAATCCATTTTCTTCAGTTTGCCCAACTTCAACAGATGGATGTGCTGCGGAAAATACTACATGTTTACTTTTTGGATCAATAAGTTTTTTATAACTCTGAGCTTTTTCACCCCATAGTATAAACATTACTTGATGATCTTTTTGATTCAGACCTTCTATTACAGCTTTAACAACCATATCCCACCCAAGATGATCATGACTGTTTGGTTTTGATTCCTCAACAGTCAATGTAGAGTTTAACAAAAGGATTCCTCTTGCTGCCCATTTATCAAGATTATTGTGAGGAAAATAATCCTCAAATGTTTCATTGTGATAATACTGGATGTTTAAATCTTTGTATATCTCTTTGAAAATAACCTCAAGCATAGGTGGTCTTTCCTTTTGTTTTGTAGAATAAGCTAATCCATCAGCTGTTCCCGGTGTACAATAAGGTTCTTCTCCAAGTATAACTACTTTTGTATTTTCATACGGAGTAAGTTCAAATGCTCGAAAAACTTCATTGCCTGCTGGATAGATATTCTTAGTTTTTCTTTCTTCTTGCAGAAACTTTTTTATATCCTGCATTTTCTGACTTTGTAATACTGGACCTAATACTTCTTTCCATGTCATAATTCAACGCTTACTTTATTGCATTCATATTTATTCTTAACATGATCAAGAAAATATTTTCCAACAGAATCAGCTTTTATTAAATCATCATAGATATTCTTTGGAACATCATAATAATGGTAGATATTAAATCCTTTTTTAAATTCTACAATTAATACAGATTCACTTTCGGAATATCCAATTGATTTAATCATTCTTGATTTGACATTAACGGTTTTTATGTCATTCATTTTATTAATTTTTCGTTAAGGTAAAACTTATTGTACTTATAATGTGAGGCTGGTTTTGGGTGAATATCGTATTCTGTTTGTAAATAAGGGATTAATTCCTCGATATATTTACGCATATCCTCCTTGTTGTATTTACCAAAATCCTCAACTACTGTAACGAGTCTTGTAGTTCCATCTTTGAGATGAATACCTTTCACGGACGACCGTAGTTCGGAGAAAAGTACTTGATGGATTTGTTGTTCAGAAAGCCCATGGAAAACATTAGATTTCATACATTCCCGTCTTATTATTCCGCCAAAATAATAAGCGTATTGATTAGGAGTAACTTTGATAGCTTCTTCTTCAATGATTGCATAACCTTTTCTGCCTTCCAGAGCTTTTCTTTTATATTCAAACATATCCTTTTCTTCCCAAACGAACTTTCCTTCTCGTACAGTAAAGTAATGTTTGTACTTAGGTTCTACCATTCATCTTCAGAAACCGGTCCGGCATCTACTGTATTTTGCTGAACTGAATCTTCTGAGTCATTTGAATGTGCAGATACAGTAGCAAACTTTTTATACTCATCAGATTGTTTGATCTTATCAATAAGAAAGTTAGGTATTTTTTCAAATTCCTTTTCATCAAAAGCTTTCTTTCCTGATTCGATAGCTTCCCAATCCCAAATAAATGTAGGATTAATTTGAGCAGGCATAGCCATCTCTTTTGGCCGTTTCATAATAGCCTGAATCTTCATGTTGGTATTCTCATTAGTTACTTCTGAGATATCCTGACCAAGATATTTCTGTTTACGCTTATGAATAAATTGAATAACACAACCTTTTCCTACCAGTATAGTTGGGTCAAAACTTTGCTCCTCTTGTGGCGTAAAAGGTTTGTTTCTCCATGCTGAAATCAGCTTGGCAAGATTAGAGTTTTCTTTCGTACTTAACGTAAATTCATCAGAGATAACAAAAGGCTCTTCACCTCTGTCTTCGTTAAATACAGCTTTCAGTTTCGGCAATTCCCAGGTGATGAAGATCCTGTGAACCATACCTTGTTGTTTCCCTTTGTAAATGTTGGGAACGGTACCAATGTCAATTAACGAATAACACCTTGCAACGGTGGTTTGCGGTTCTGGTAAGACTACTGGCTTAAAACTTCCGCTTGTAGTTGCTTTCATAAATAAATGTATTAAATTAAACAATAAAAATAATTACAGTTAAAACGATAACTGTTTGTTTTCAGATAAAGGACAATAAAGATACTAACTTTTTTCTTTTTCAGCCTTCTTTTTTTCATATTTTGCAGTGGCAATTCTCCAGTTTTCGAGTTGTTTTTTTCGTTTAACAATTCGTTCACCACGATTCTTGTAAAACCACTTTTTTTCAGGTTTAAATGTTCCTAAGTATGAGATACTAAAGTTATTCCCCTTTTTAAAATATTTCCCTATTCCATACTTTTCACCAAAAAAAAGAGTAATCATTCTTTCAACTCTCGCGAAAGACATATGGCTTCCTCTTTTTTTCATGTCAGCTTGAATTTTAGTTACGATAGCCCTATGTGTTTTAGGGCCATCATAACTTTTATTTTTACCTGCTAACATAGCTATCCTCCAACCAGAATTTGATTCCGTTTTTCACGTTTCTGCCATCTTTAAGCATTTGCTTGATTTTATCTTTATGCTCAGAAGCCCATGCTCTAACTTTAGTGTCGTCAAGCATAAGAAACTCTTTTGGCACATCTTCTATTTCAGCCATTTCAAATTTCAACACTTTACGAACACCTTTACCGGCTTCTTTAGTTTCAGCTTCAGAGGTTTTTATTTCTTTCTTAGCTTCTTTGATAATGTTTTGAGTCATTTCCTCTTTAGCTTCATTGATAGCTATACCTGCAGCTTCTTTAGCCTGGTCAATACTTTTTTGAGCATTTTCCTTTAACAGCTTACTATCACTTTCAAGCTCTATAAGATTGCTTTTATGTGTAGAAATTAGCTTAAGAATATCTTTTTTCATTTTTCGATACTCATCCTGCATATATTCAAATTCATCAATCTTAGGAATCCTTTCCTTTACAGCTTTTGTGAGTTCGTCACAATCTCTGTAATGAATACATCCGGCAGAAGTTTTACGCTGATTTTCCCGATTAAACCATTGTCCTCCATAAAGTCTTGCGATAAGCTGTCTTTGAATACGGTCAATACGATCAGCCTCAGCTGCTTTAGCATCAGCTAACGCTTCAGCTTTCTTTCTCACTTCTTCAGCCTGTGCTCGGGCAGTTGCCTCTTGAACACGTTTATAGTTAGTAATCGCTTCATTAATTGATTTTTTAGCTTCCTCTAAAGGATTTGTTAATGTTTTTGCATATTCGTCAATTAATTTTGCAGTACGAAAATAAGGTTCCTTAAATTCTTTGCGGATCTTATCTATCCCTTTCAGGATAGAATTGACCTCGCTTGAATTGTTTTCAGCAACAGAAAGAGTATTGTCATTTTCAACATGAATATCTAATGCGTATTCTGTATAGATATTGATATTTTTTGTTAAATGAGCAAATTTAGATTCAACAACTTTTACAGGAACTAAAGGTTCTGAATTTTCTACACCTTCTTCATTTATTGTATCAACATCTGATGTTTGATTTTTTGCTTTCATAATTACGATTTATATAGTTTAAATTATTTTGATTGATTAATTAAGAAGATAATTGTTTGCTAATATCCCTCAAACAAACTTTGTTGATCAGCATCAAGATAAGCAGCAAATGGAAACTTAGTATATTTTGGTTCCGGGCTGTTTATATTTTCTGCTTCATAAAATCTTCTTGACAATTTATCATATCTAAGAACCGGATAATTATTTTGACTGGTTGTTTCACCTGCTTTTTGTTTAATCTTAACTTTTTGCACATGAAATCCAACAAGATTATTTTTCCAATCATCAAATGATTCTTGATGAATAGATATTGCTACATACATTTTTATCCACCAATATTTGCCACCAGTAAGAGACCATACCGTAGGCGGTTTATCTACTTTATCCGGAGTCTTTGGATGATGGCAAATTAGATTAATTAGATTATACTTTGTAGTTAATCTCACTTCTTGGTTTAATTCATTTTGCAGGTATTCATCAATACCACCAAATTTATTTACATCATGATTTAAACTCGACCATGGATCAGTAAGGAATCCTACAATACCATGAGTTTGAACAAGTCTTTTCTTTATATCTCTTAACTCTTGAGGACTAAATCCGTTTTCATTATCAACAAAGAAAAAATGATGATCAATAAAATTATGCACAACTGCTTTTAATTCATCTTCACTTATTCTTTTATCAAATCCTGTTTCAATAGTTTTCCCAATCAATATCATTGATATTAATTCAATAACATCTTGTACCGGATAATTTTCAGGACAATAAACACCCCATTTCCATTTATATTTAACAGCTGATATTGCCATTAAATTTAATACAAATGATGTTTTACCCATATTAGGATAACCGTTAAAAACAATCGGCCAACCTCTAACCCAATTGAAAAACGGATCAAGAGAATCATAACCTGTCGAAATACCTCGTGATTTACCTTCGCGATAATTTTTCAACATCACATCAAGATATTCACTAGCTACAGTTACATCAGCTATTGGAAAATCATGAGCAGCTTCAATAGATCCTGCAAGAGTAGCTTTACCTCTCTTGATTAATAATTCATTTGGATCATTTATCTCATTTCCATCATCATCCTTCCAATCTGAAAATCTGATATACTTACATCTTTCATAACCAAGTCTTCTGGCTAATTCCTCGCGAAGTTTTACTCCTGGCGGATCATCATCAGTTGCAATATAAAATGTTTTGATATGATCTAATTTATCAATAACAGGATCGAGATATGTCAAATTTATATTGCTAATCACTTTAAGCTGACCGGTCTGTTCATATATATCTTTTTCCTCATCTGTAATTGTTGCTCCATTAGGAACTGAAAATACACTTGTAATGCCTGATTCATGATATGCCATACAGTCAATTTCTCCTTCTACAATAACTGCTTCTTCAGAATCTTTTACCGAATCAAGATTAAATGGCACTAATGTAGCACCGGTTATTAACTTGAAGTTTTTATAAGGATCTCTAAATTTTATATTAATCAGAACTTTATCAATCTTGTATTTAAAATTGATACATTTCCGAGTAATCCACTTTCCTTTTTCAGACTCTTTTCCTTTTGGAACTCGATGTTGCAAAACCGGTTCTAGTGATAATGATATATCAAAATGACGAACTGTTGCGGCACTAATTTTTCTTTTTTGCCAAAACCACTGCATTAAAGGATCGCTAATCGGCATATAATCATAATTTTTGATTATAGGTTTGATCTTAGATCTTTTCAGGTATTCTTCAGTTAAAATACGGCCGCTTTCTCCACAGTGATTACATCGCCACGGATGAGGATCTTTCTTTATGTTTACAGCAAGTTTTTTCTCTTTTTGATGATGAGGTTCCCTTGTATGTGCACAAATAGGACATATAATATAAACCTCTCCTTTTTGATTAGCTTGTTCATTTTCATAGTTGATCTCGAAAACACCTTTACTGGTTGCTATCTTGTTCATACTGTTTCTTCCTTTCTTCTGCTGTTAATGTTTGAGTTTTCTCAGCTTTTTGGTTAGCTTTATTAAGCTTTTCATTAGCTTTATCTAGTTCTTTTTGGATATCATCAGCCATGGTTTTCCAATCAACATCATAATAAGCATTGGAAGGATGCAGCCATCTTTCGGCCATCATTACCCTACGGTTAAATCCTCTCTTATTTTCTAATTCAAGATAACGAGCATATTCATCTCTTTGACCAACAAGAAAATCACGACTAAAGCTTTTTCTGGTTTTATAATAAAAATCATAAGATTTCTTTTTAGAACCTGTCCAGAATACTTTTCCATTTCTTTTCCAAAACAATTCTTCAAATTCCATTTGAATGTCTGTAAAAGCAGTAGCCCATTTATCTGTTATTTGCGGAATAGGAGTATCAATAGGATTAATAAATCCTTTACCTACAAGATTTCTTAAAAGAACCGCTTGTTCTTCATTACGAAACCCGGTTTTCTGGTAAACATCTGTAATGTCTATTGGTATTTTTTTCTGCACACAACGATAAACATAATCCATGAGTACATATTCAGAACAATTCAATCCAAGAGCTACTCTTGCTGAATGGTTAATAGTAGTTGAGCCGAGAATATTAACCGGCCCAACTTTCATGTCTTTAAAATTTTTCTGATCACTTTTTTGCATTTCCGTTATTTTTATTAGTTGAAGAAGAAGATAATTTCCAATTCACCATATCTACTAATCTTAGATTTTTTCGGAATACTTCTTTATTATTCCTCACGTCTACAGCAATAATCCAGTTCATAGCATGATCTCCATGATATTCAGAATAAGGAAGAAATACTTCATTCTTGTTAGGAGTAACATGATATAGTTTATCTCCAACAAGAGTAGTGAATGATTCAATTTCATTCCTATCTATAATTCTTTCATTCCATGTATGAATTAACACATCTTTACGTTCACCATTTTCAAGTATGGCTTCGAAACTTTTTGGTAATTCTTTAGATTTTTTGTTGTCCATTTTGAATTGAATTTTTAAGTTTATCTTCCATTGCATATTTACTTCTATTATCCATAAGCCATTTCACTTTCTGATATTGCCCAATAGTAACTCTACTGGAAACATCATATTTATGCTGACCAAGATATCTTATCTGCCATTCTTTAGCAGGTTGATTAGAGATTAGTTCAGATGCCATAGCTTTAGTGTACTCAACATCTTCTTGCCATACATTCATAGCTTTTAACCACTGAATTTGTTTTTCTGTAGCAGGATCCGCCATTTTCGGAGAGTTCCATACAGTAACTTCAGGAAGTTTTAATAAATTAATTTTACGATCCCTTCCATGAATAACTTGAAGTCTACGCTCACGTTTTTCACGTTCTTCTAAAAGTTTCTGACGGTGTTCCTCTGGTAAAAACTTCCTATCTTCAATAGGTTTATCTTTTTCAAGCTCCCATGAATTAATCAAGGTTAATTTACCTGTATTATCTACAAAATCTAATATGATACACTTATCTGTGTTAAATCTTTGTTTATATGACTCAGATTTAAGCCGTGTGCCTCTTCCTATGCTTTGAATGTACAAAGTCTCCGACTGGGTAGGGCGAGCCATCATAACGACTCCTACGTCGTTATAATCGAACCCTTCAGTTAAAATATTAACATTAATTAAAACATCAATTTTTCCTTTCTGAAAGTCAGCAACCAATTCGCTCCTGTTAGGGCATCTCTCTGTATCGCTAACAACAACTTCAGCATGAATCCCACGATCAATGAAAAAACGCTTAAGGTTATAACAATGATTGATATCAACACAATAGGCAACACCTTGCCTGCCATGAGTATATTCTTCATATTTCTTTACTATTAATTTATTTCTTACATCTGAATCAACTTTTTCACTTAACTGCTTTTGATTAAAATCTCCAGCTGTTCTTTTTACTGTACTTATATCAATAGGAGTACGAATTTGATAAGCTTCAACAGGCGCTAAAAATCCATCATCAATACCATTTTCAATATTATATTCAAAAATCTTATCTTGAACAATATTAGATAAGCTTAATCCATCAAGCCTTTTTGGTGTAGCAGTCCAAGCTGTAAGAAGCTTTGGGTTAAAATGTCTAATTGTTTTTAGATATGTAGGGGAAACATAATGATGAGCTTCATCTACAATAATAAGAGGAAATGTATCAGGATTAATTTTATCAAGACGATTATATAAAGTCTGAACAGAAGCAACAACAATTCTTTTATCTATTTCAAAGACCGGACCCTTTACTATTCCCGCGTGCATTGGCCATAATGAATTTATCTCATCATAGGCTTGAACGATCAATTCTTCTCTGTGAGCAAGAAATAATGCCCTGGGAAAATGACGCATCAAATCTACTGACATCATTCTTTTTCCGGTACCTGTTGCTGAAACAATAAGTTGTTTGTTTACTCCTTTATCATAAGCATTTTTGATAGCATGCTTACAAGCTATTTGATAAGGTCTCCATTTTATCTTCATGATATTCCAAATTCTTTTTCAAGTTTTAATAACTGTTTTTTATATTCTTTTTGCTGAAATTCTAAAGCTTCTTTTACCGCTTTCTTTCGATTCTCCATTTCCTGTTTTTCTATATCTTCAGCAATATTTATATTGTTTAGCTTAAAATAATCTGATCTTAATATTACGGAAACGGATTCTTCACATTTACGACAGTAAGTATGAGCTTTCTCAGGATCATCTCTAATAATTGTTTTATTATTATTTAGAGCTACCCATCCTCGTACAAGTATATTCGTATGACCACATTGCGAACACACCAATGAATTGTCATGATAATCTATCAGTTTATGCCCAATACGACTATACAACGATTCGTATTCTCCATTAAAACCTTTGTCGGTTTCTCTTAAGTTTTTAACTGTTTTACAAGCATGAAGAACAGTAGCATGATCTTTACCGCCCAATTCAAGTCCTATTATAGCTAAAGAAGCACTTGTGAAAACTTTAGTAAATGCCATACATAATTGCCTGGCTTCAACTATTTCCTTTTTTCTTGATTTTAGCCTAATAGACTCTTTTTCAATACCTCTTTGTTCAGCTACAACTTGCATTATAGTCTCTACAAAAGCTATTGGTTGCTTAGGATATTCGACAAAAATATTTTTCATTTCTTTAAATTTTGTGATTAAAAAAAAGGATAATTTGATGGCTGCTTATACAATATTATTTTCTTGCATCCATTGATCTATCAATATAGGTTTAAAGGAAAGCTTTCTTTTCTTTCCTGATTTATCAGTAATCTGATATCTTTTAGGCATGAATACGCTTGAGAATAAAGCTGATTTTGGATAGCCTTTTGAGTCCGGGGCCGGGATTATTTTCTGAATATATATTCCAAAGTTCTGGAATACCCATTTTTGATCTATTGAAAACCTTCTCCAAGCATCATTTTGGTTATAAGTACCCTTTACATCGACTACTGAAAAATAAATATCTTTCTCTGCAGAATGGTTTACCACAAAAGGGTATTTCTTTATGCTTTTATTTAAGATTTCATTATAGTCAGCATACATTTTATGCTTCAATCTTTCATCCCAATAAAATAAAAAATCAGCACGATACTCATGTTCTTGAAGTAACGTAACTGATTTTTTAACTTGTTTTGTTTTTTTTTGTTCTGCAAATTCTACAACCAATGGCTGTGATAATACAAAGCCTTTTGGCTGATATATGATCTTCTTAATAAAGCCTAATGATTGTAATTCAAGCAGAAACCAGTAGAAATATTCTTCTTCTTTACTTGCAAAATCCATTCGTTCGTTTAGTTTATCAACAAATGCTAATCCCCAATACCATTTGTTTCGATTAATAAATTGTTGATAAAGTTAAAAACATTTAATGAGAAATCTACAATTTTTGAAGATTATTTTCATTTAAAACTGCACTTACTTTTTCCCAGTAAGTAACAGTCATTGGACCCGATCCATTCCATCTCTTAGCTATAAGGTCAGGTCGATCTTTACCAATTCGTTTTGCATAATAAAGGAATACTTCTTCTGCTTTGTCATAATCATACATTTCAGATAATTCGTAAGACTTTCCGGTTCTCCAATTATAATCGTCAATTCTAATCTGACGTATTTGGAAATATCCTACTGCATTTTCTTCTTCGCAATAGGCAAATGTATCCAGTCGGGTCTCTACATATCCAATAGCGTAAATTAATTCTTTGAAATCATTAACTCTCTTGTTAGTCTCATGAGAGCAATCATTTTGATTTTTAGCTTCACCTACCGGGGCAAATGAAATGGCAAAAATCATTACTAATAATAATGTCAAAGTTGTTTTTTTCATAAGATTTGATTGAATTAATACTAAGCATCCAGATTGCAGTCGGGAAATCCCATCTGCGAAGCTGCCTCAACTGAGATGGATGATGCTCTTTTTTCCAAGACTTGTTCAGCCATTTCTGGATCAAAGGCTTTTTTAATAAAATCTTCTGTAACGCCCCATTTGTTTCCGGAGCGATAAGGGTTTTTAGTATCATCTGTTTTCGCTTCTACAACTCCAATTAGAAGAATTGCCTGATTCATAATATTCTGGCATTCCTCGCAAGGAGCTTTAGAGTAACCAACAGTTTTTCCGTGAAGTTGTTCAACTTTTTCAGCTTCACTTTTCGTTAATTGTGTATTGATAACGATTGAGCCATCCTGTAATGCTCCGCATAAAGGACAGGCTTCTTTTGTTAGGGCAATGCCCAAATTTTCTTTAGTCATAACATACAAATATAATGATTCAAAAAAAAAGGAGAGCTTTTAAACTCTCCTATTGTCGTTATGACTCGACTTCGGCATATATAAATTCCTCATCATGAACACGCGACGCTCCTATTATAGAACGTTGATGTTCATCAATCTTAAGCATCCTGGTATGTACCAGTAAGCCCTCGGAATTATAGTACCCAACTTGATTAGCTTCATGATCAATAAAAATGTAAACTTGTTCTTCAACTGCCTGAGATCTGAACTCAATATTACTTAAAAGTTCATTGATTTCCTTCTTTAGCGGCTTCATTTTGTCGCTATAGATTTTCTTTACTTTGGCTAATTCCGATTCTATTTTGCCAATTTCAATCATAATCTCCGACAATCTCTCCCGGAACATTTCTACATCTTGATTGGTGTAGGCTTTTTCATACTTAAAAACCTCAGCTTTATCACAAGTATCCCGAAGAATTACAATTCTATCTTCAGGAGACTTGTCTTTAAACATTTGCTGCTTCATTTACTGATATATGATCGCGTAACCGTCAAAACGAGCAACTTGCTCGGCTATCATTGCGGCTTTTTCGCGTCTTACCAGATCAGCAGCATCGGGAGAAATTAATGCACAACTAAAATCATCAGGGTCAATAATTACCTCACAAACAAAAGTATGAGGAGCCTCACCAACAAATAAAGGTACTTTTATCTTAAATGTATCGGGCAAATTACTCTCAACAGCTTGTTGTTGTCTTTGAGTATAATTAGCACGATCATCACTGGTTTGTTCCAGTTCTTTGTTGATCTTAGCTTTGAAGTTTCTTAATTCACTGATTAAGTTATTAGCAACATCCTTAGACTCGAATATGCTACGGTTCATCTTAATCCATTTAGCTAAATCAACAGGCTGGCGAACAATACTGGTATTATTTACTCCAAGTCTTTCAAAATCATGATGAACAGTAAGGTTTCCATGAACTTTAATACTTCCTATTTCACTTTGATCAAGACCAAACAGAGTAATTCTTCCAGCATCTTCGTTAACAGTAACATGAGAAGCTGATGGTGGAAACTGTTGTCTTCTTATCTGCAGAAAATCACCTGGAGCCTTCAATGATCCTGATATTATTAAATCTTGCGTTTCCCTAATGGGAGCGGCGGCACCGGTACGAACATCCAAATTCGAAACACCGTCTTTTACGGTTACATTCAATTCTTCCATAATCGATTACAATTTTTAAATTAAAATAAAGTATATACTGATGTAATTACATCCAATAAAAAAGGGTGATACGTCTTGACTTATTTCGCGAACGGACTTAGATTGTCGGCAAACAACCTCTCGGCACTTTCGTTATATAATTTCGTGCAGCAGCGGTATCACCCTACCCAAGCAGGGATTTTTAATTTTCTTTAGTTAAATCTTTTTCAGATTCTTTAGCAGTTTTCTTAGTTTGTGAATCACCTTTCTCTTTCTTATCTTCAGTTGTAAGAAAATCTAAAAGACTTTTTATTAAGTCACCTTTTAACGAAGCTTTAAATCTTTCAAACTGATCAGTAAGTTCTAAAGATTCTTTCATAATTTTCTTTATATCCGAATCTTTACTCATCGCCTCTCCGCAAAGAGGGATAAGGTCTGCAGGCTTTCCTGCCATCATTAATACGGTGTCAGTTTTAGCCTGAGACATAATGAGAATAGGCCCTTTACGCTTTAAAGAACTATTTACATTACGAAGGATTCGTATCCTATCTGTTAAACTAATTTTGTTTTTTCTCATGATTTTATAAATTTTTTAAATTCGAAAAAGAAAATAATTGCTTGTAAATATATCCATTAATCGTTTTTGCGATTTTGTTGAATAACTTTTTTCCTTGAGTCTTCTATCCTTTGAAGATACATATGCCTTGCGACATCTTCATTAGTATCCACAGTTACTTCAATCCATGTACGATCATCTACTTTGACTAATTTATAGTCTTTACTTTGCGTTTGCTTTACTATCTTTTTTGACATAATATATTGGTATTTGTGAAACTTTATAAGATTCTAAATTAACATATAATCCTCGATATGCAATACGGAAGTTTTTAAGAAAATCCCATATCATATGAGTTGTATAGGTTGCCATTAGTTTATTCACAAACAAATCTTGCCTGGCTAATGATTCTGCAGTAGAGCAGCTCGGTTCATTAGGTGTTTCTTGAACATCTCCAAATTCATCAAAAAAGTCAGGAAGTGATTTCCTTGTGCCGGCGGAAGGTTGAGGTATATCCCTTAATGTTGCCATTAATATCTGTCCAGAGTTATAGCTATTGCCTACGTCAAACCAATAATAAGGTACTCTATATGGTTGATAAGGATTAACCTTTCTTTGAACAACATCCTGAATCATTCTTCTTGAATGAACAGAATCAACTGCAGATATAGTGATATTTGAGTTTAGGTCATCATCACGAAATCCTGTTAATTGGAAATCAGCATTCATGCTGTACCATTGAAGTCCATAGAATCGATTAATCCTTTCTATCAATACTTCTGCTTTGAATCTTCCTTCATCAGCAGGAGAGAATAGCTGCCTACCAATGTTATGCTCAGATACAGTATCAGAATCCCATACCCTTACAAAGAATGGCTGTCTTCCCAGCTTAACCATTGAATGACTCATCATAGCCAAATTACTTAAAATATGACTACCGGTTCCTCCGCACCCTATAAGATTAAAAGTAATCTTATGCTGAGTGCTGGCTAATCTTTGAGCAATAAAATGTGTTGTCATAAATATTTATCAAATAAATCACCTAAAACCATCTTTGTATCAATAAGGCTTGTTAAAGGAAATTTTCTGTTTCCATCTTTAGTTTTCTTGAAAATCTTAACTAAATCTTCCTTTGTAGTTACACCGTTACCGCCATGAGAGAATTTACTTTGCCATATGAATGTATCCCAGGCATCCATTTCAGAATCTATTTCAGTAATACCTGAAGTGTCTTTCTTTACTGATCCCCAGCAAATAGTATTATCATTTATCGTATTAAACATTGGTGCATGATACAGCTTTGTGCTTAATACCGGTCTTTTATTTCCGGTTTTCATTGCAAAGAATCTTATTGTATCCATACTAACAAAGTAAAGCATTGCAGGGAAATGATATTTACCATCTTCAAGTCCAAATCTATCTGAAAATATCATTGGATGAAGCATTGGCTTATCATACCATAATATATGCCTTTTATACTTTAGTGGTTCACAAGATAAAAGCCTGATATCTATTAATGGTTTTTTGAAATAAGAATTTACCTCATTACTATGCACTGCACTTAATAGCCGGCCCATAGTTTTTCTCTGCAGAGGTCTTCCACTTCCAACCATTAATTTGTTGGTGTTTTTATCTCTAATAACATTGTGCAGTTCCAAATAATAATTGTCTTTGTTTTGCTGTTGATAGACTTTAATTATTTTGCACGGTACGAAATCGTTACGTTCTAAATTCATGGATTGGAAATAAAGTTTGTGTTAAACATTGATTTACATAATCATAAAATACTTCTTCATGCTCATTTGCATACTCGATAGCTTCTGCAAGATACTCCGGGAAGTTTCCTATCTCATCAACAAAATTAGTGTATGCCTCTTTAAGTTCATCACGAGTTCTACACTCATATTCCTTTGAATATTCTGCTTCTCCAAAATTATCTGCAGTTTCAGATGCATAAGAAACGATTTGCTCTCTTACATTACCTTCGGCAAACCAACAGAATTGTATTTTAGATTTTATAGTTAGAGGGTATCCATCAAGAAACTGAGGTTCATCATCCTCATCCATTTCAAGTTCATTATATCTTGCAAACTGATTTAATGATTCTCCTTCAAAGTAACTCATATCCTGAGGTTGCTTGATTGCTTTTAGAAGCATTTTAGCAAAGTTCAGTATAATAAGTTCTGCAGAAAGGCCTGGTTTATAGTTTGAGATCATTTTCTCAAGCTTTTCTACCGAGAATTTTCTTTGGTAAAACATATCCTGATATTTACTTCCATACTCATCCCATAAAGCAAGTTCTCTTATTATTTTACTCACTTCATCTTTGGTATAAGTTTCTTTATTATATTCAATATCATCTTGAATAGTTTCTCTCAAATAATCATCCCACATCTGCTCTTCAAAGCAAGTAACATCTCTACGATAAAGTAAAGCGATAGATGCTATCATAATCTCGAAAAGCTTTTTATTAACTTTTCTCATCTGCGGAAGCCAGCTTAGAGGAAATAAATACAAATGCTGATCCTTCAAATTATGATAGCAGTAAGCTTTTATGTAATAACTACCATCATAAGCAATTTCAAATCCCTGAATTGGTGTTTGCAGTGATTCACGAATAGCTGTAAGAAATAATGAAAACTTCTTAGCAAAGCTTCCTTTCTTTAGGAATAGCTCTGTCAGCTTAGCGTTAAGTGAAGGATCTATTATCTCGGATATATCTTTTACGGCTTGTATCATAGAGTTTTTGCCCGGGAATAAAGGATCAACATCAGCCTTCTGGGCAACAGTCCAGAAACTTTGTGTTGGAAGTGTTATTTTCATAATATAAAAGGAATTTCTTCAGGTTCTAAGAGGATTTTATCAGTGTGTTCCATCTCGGAGATAGGTTCATTATCAGCATCGAGGATATGACCTAACTCACAATGCAATTCAAAAGAAACGGGCTGAGATTTTAATAACCTCAACCCGTCGCAATAATCCTTCAATGTCATTGTCATCCCTTAGTTCCTACATTTGTTACAAAAGTGTATTTCACTTTAGTCTTAAGAATATCAGGACCCTCTATCCTGGCATTTACCAGGTGAGGATATTGATTAGATAAGAAGTCTCTAACCTGCTCAGTTGTATAAGCAGGATTCACATCGGGAAATATCATGCCGGTCTTACCGTCAACAAATTCCCTATTTAAGGTTTCTACTTTTAATGCTACCATTCGTCATCTCCAAAATCGTCATCCGCCTCGAAAGGTGGATCTTGGTTTAAATCATTACCTAACTGTTTTTCTTCCTCAGTATCCTCAGGTTCAAGCCCCGGTTGAGGATCTTCCTTCTTTGTCTTACCTGGCTTTATAGAACTTGTTTTAGGCTTTTCAGCTTTCTCTTCCAATTCTGCTTTTGGTTCAGTATCCGGTTTTGATTCATTATCATCAAACATACTTGCTTGACTTGTATCAGCTTTCTTTTCAGGTGGAACAATATCCTTTACCTTACCTTTATCAGCAGCTTTAGTGTTAGCTTTTTTAATAGAAGCCTCATATTCCTTAATGTTACTCTGGAGTCCAGAAGCTTGTCTTAATCCATCTGATACGGCAAGGATAAATCCTTGATCAAGCTGATCCGGGGTTCCCGAGATTGTCAAAGGAACAATTTGTTTTTGTACATCGTCTTTACTCACATCCAATTTAGGAGTAAGCATAACGATCATTTTATCATTATCCTTTCGGATAATTAATTGAACGGTATAACCGTCAATTAGATCATTTAATTTTCTAAAAAATCCCATTTTACTTTTTTTTTATTAAAATTTAAAAAGAAAATAATTTCTTAATTCTTATCTTCATCTTCATAAAGGCCATCTTCATTTTCAATGACTGTTATTTTTCTTCCAAAGATAAGATTTTTTATAAATTCACTATCTTGAGCTTTTATAAGCTTTCTTTCCAGATTAACCATCTGACTTGGCTTAAAGTTAAACTGTGCAGCCGCATCATTATTAACGATCATATACACACCTGTCTGATATAGTTGAGTAAGGGAGCTTACTTTAAGCCCCGACTCAACATCTTCATAACTATGTGTAATATGATAAGTCCATTTTTTTGTAGCCATTATTCAACCTCCTCCGCAAATATTTCTTTTGGAGCGTCAATATTGAAATGATCAATCAGATAGTCTGACCACATATTTGAATTGGTAGAAATTTCACCAATATCCATACGGCCGGGCTTCATGATACTGGTTCCCCAGTTGTATAAATCCCAGACATTAGCAACAGTTTCCTGTACTCTTTGCTGACGAATAGACTCCTGAACAAAATCACTTAGCTCATGAGTATTAAATGGAACAGGATCTCCTTTGAAATAAGCGTTCTTTAAAGCACCAATATACAGACCACCAATAATTTCATCAATGGCTTCATTTCCTATGGCTGGCAACTGATAATTCATCATTTCTTTCATGATATCATTCTGCACAGACCATATTTGATCAATTTGAGAAATCCATGATTGAAGTCTATGCTTCATCAGATCCCAGGGCATTGAATCTCTACTTCCCTGTCCATAGGAATGCATAATGGTACCACCCATAACATTGAAATTAGTACAGGCATACACATTCATTCCAAATGCAATGCTTAAACCTTCTTTATTTAAAGATATTCCTATGGCAGCATTACGAGCCAGATCGGAAATATTTTTATCAGCAACTATATTTGGAAGCTGAATAGTAGATATGATTTTATCAAATCTCCAACGATTGATAGGAGCATTCTTTTGAGTAAATCCTGCTTCTTTTTCATCATCAGTAAGGTATGCTTTTGATGAATTGTTCTGAACATAAATTTCTTTATGTTGAAAATTCAATTTACTTTCCTCGACCATGTTTGAGATTGTGTTATAAGCATTCCAGTACTGAGCCGGGATACTTCTAATACCTGCAAGACCAGATTCTCTACGGATACTACTTTTAAGCAGGTCAAGGCTTATTGGTTGAACATCTTGTCCTTTACCTTCAAATTCAAAGATAACAGGAGCATCGGATTTGTTAATTTCTTTACCAGGTTTGATTGAATGTAAATTCATTTTTAAATGTATTAAAGGGTTATTTATCAATTAATTCTTTCAAGAGTTTTCCCTGAAAATTATACTTACGTATCTTTTCTTCGGCATCTTTATACCTCCAACTGTTTGGAACTTTCTTCCGATACTCTTCAGACAAAATACGCTTATAAAAATCACGAGCATTTCTATGCAGAGCCATTAATTCTTTCTTCTCTGAATCGGTGAGATCCTCAGCCCATTTTGAGAAAACATCATCTGGCCATTTTACTAAATCACCATCAAATTTCTGCATCTTAATTTGAAGGTTAGGTTGATTTTTTACCTGTTCCATATTTAAGCATTATTATTAAAGATTTAAAAAAAAAATAATTACTTGTTACTTGCCGGGTACATAGCATTTATCTTTTTTTCTAACTTTTATAACAATTTTAAACCAAGTATTATGAAAAAATTAAGGCTTATCTGCACCTATGAGTGCAATAGAAGTTGCAAAGGATGTTGCAACAAGCAAAGTAGTTTCACTCAGGATAATATACCTACCTTAGCCAGGGAGAAATTTCTGCATGAGATAGATAATTATAAGCAGGTAATCATCACTGGAGGTGAGCCATGTTTATTCTTACCTGAGCTACATACATTAATATCGGTTATCCTTATTGCTGGGTGCAAAGAGATTATCGTTTATACTGCCAAAACAGATTGGAGTATAGAGGATTTTCTATTTCTTGTAGCCAGAGTTGATGGTATTACTTTAACACTGCATGATCAACGTTCAGCAGATGAATTTTGTGATATAATGAAAAAGTTAAAAGAAACTAAAAAGTTTAATCCATTAATTGGGATAAGTCCAAGACTTAATATATTTGAAGGCATTACATTAGATCCTGATGTAACTGAATTTATCGAAAACATTTGGCAGATAAAGTCAAACATGAAATGGATTAAGAATTGCCCATTACCAAAAAGTGAAACATTAATGAAACTTGAAGATTTATGGATAAAATAGTAAAATTTGAGGATAAGGTATCAAACCTTTTATCTGGAAACTCTTTATGGTTGAAAGAGAAATCAACCGGGATTACCGTATATATCAGAGAAGTTGATTTTGATGATGAGATAATCATTGTTGATGAATTATTCGGTAATAATTTACGAAAACTTAAAGTAGAAGAAATAGAAACAGTAAAACCATGAAAGCAACAAACAATACATTTGTAGATTTTAAGGTAACAAGAACTAAAATCCCTGATAAATTCAAAACTAAACCAGATCGCTTTGAAAGCTATATTTGGGAAAGTCAGGATGGAAGATTAACTGCAATAAAAGATTTTGATGACTGGCATTTGCTTAATACATACAACATGCTTGTCAATACAATCTTGTTTGCCAGAGAAATAAGTAAACATAAAGCTCTCACCTCACAAATGAGGAGGTTAGTTACAGCCTGTAACTATCATTTACATTATATTGGATACGAACTTTATTTAAGAGAATACCCAAATGGAGAAAATAGATATAAATCAAATAGTCAGGAAGATTCAAAGGGAATACCACAATCTGCAGACAGACGAAACGAAGACTGGTCATGATATTTATGAAAGCTTTACTCCAAGAACAGATTTTGCAGGTCCTAAAATAATATTGATAGCAATTATCATCTTTCTTGTAATTATAATAATATCTACAATATGGATCTATTAAACCTTCATCACAGAGCTAAATTTGAGCTTAAATCATGGCTTATTGAGAATTTTGGTACATTAGAAAGTGAGTTTAATGGCAGTGCATTTATGAAACAGTGTAATACTATTGCTCAATTTTTAGGATATCCTATTGAATTTGATAATGATTTAACGATTGCTGAAGTTGAGGAAAAAGTAAGGGATTATTTGTATATTTACGAAGACCTTAAGGTGAGGTATCCGTTTGGAGTAAAGGATTTCCTTAAAGAACTGAATAAAATGGACTATAACGAACGTTTAGTACATTTCCCTAATCTATTTAAAATGGACAATATAAATTTCTCACTTAAAGATTCCATAATCTCTATTGAAAATAGTTATGCTTTCCGAGGAACCATTATCCAGAGTCTAAAAGATGCACTTATTGACATTGAGTTAATTGAGCCTCCTTTAGACCTAGATAAGTTCTGGGAAGATGTTATTAAGGATTCTCATAAATTTAAAACAGGTGAATTAACTTGTCCTTTCTAATAATCTAAAAATAAAAAAAATGAAAATACCAAGATTTTTACCCGCGTTTAAAGGTTGGCATATTATCAGTCCTTTGTTGATGCTCATTTTGACATTTGGATCAGCGTATGCTATTACCCTGTTTCCTTTTGTGATATATCAGAACAAGTATAAAAAAATGAATATCATTACAAGGAACCATGAGATGATTCATATTGCGCAGCAAATGGAATGCGCTGCAGTAGGATTACTGATCTATCTTACCGTTGCTATATTGTCCGGATTATGGCTTTGGACATTGTTTATCTTACCGTTATTTTACTATTTGTATTTTATTAACTGGATAATTAATTTGTTTATATATCCGAGATATTATGCTTACCGGCTCATTAGCTTTGAAAGAGAAGCTTATAATAAGGCTAACATTAATGCGTATTACAAATTAAGAAGGCCTTTTGCTTGGATAAAATATATAATCTTTACAAAGAATTTTTATGAAAAAAAGTGAACTAAATATCGAAACAAAGCAGATTATTAAAGCATGGATAGATAATCTTGATGCAAGTCAAGCCACCATGCTTCATGGATTTATCGCTAATGTATTATTTGGCAATAAAAGAACTGCTTGTGAATATACAGGAATTGATGGAAGCATCGATACTGCATTTCCTTATGGTATAACCGATAGCATGGTTGAAAAGTGTCAAGACATAACTCCTAATCAGCATGTGTATCAGTACAATAAAGAAGCTCCTTATGGTCAGCTGAGAAATCCTTATGCTTTAGCTTTTTCTGAGCTTAATGCATCTATTAACGAATTTACTGCTATTAAGATTTGGGAACCTGAAAAACAAAAAGAAAATGGATAATTTAATCGAGACAATCAATTACAAAGGATATGATATCCAGGTATTGTATGATACCAATGCTGAAAGTCCAGATGCTTGGGGTAATGATGATTGCTTCTTAGTATATGATCATCGAGATTTCAATGTAAAAGTAGATGGATTTGAACCATTGGATATATTTCACAAATTTTCAGAAGGATTCAAAACTTATAAAGGATATTGGATATTTCCAGTCTCCGCCTATATTCACGGAGGAGTATCCCTGTCTTTAAGTAAAACTGAATATCCATTTACTGATAAGTTTGATGTGTCTTTTAAAGGTTTTGTCCTTGTTCAAAAACAAGCTAAATGGACTTGGAAAAAAGAACAAGCAACAATAGTCGCGGAAGCATTGATTGAACAATGGAATTTATATCTTTCTGGACAAGTTTATGGATATTGCACTGAGCTTGATAGCTGCTGGGGATTTTATGGTGATGATGGTGAAGATGAAATGATTAGAGAAGCTAAACAAGTTATAGATTCTAAAATTGAAGAAACTCTTAAAGCTCATTTTCAACAATTAAAAGCATATATTCGTAATAAAGTTCCATTATATAATAGAAATCAATTGGATTTAATTAATATTTAAAACAAAGCCATGAAAATAACTAACTGCATTATAACTAAGCAGCCGGAAAGATTCGAAGATCCAATGCCAAGAGTAATTGTTACTTTTGAAGATGGAAGTTTAAAAACTCTCTTTGAATATTATCCAGATGAAATATCATTTACTGAAAGTGAATTTATCGGATTAACAGAAAGTGAAGCTCGGTATTTGAAATATACTAAAGATAAAGATTTTCTACGATTGTAAGTTGGTTTTATTGGTTTATTAGTTGTAAAGAGATCTGAAGGAAGAATAACATCTTCCTTCGGATTTTTTTTTATTTAAGCATAATGATAAAAAAAAACCCCTGAATTACCAGAGGTATTTTCCTATTCTTTATCCTTCTTTGAGCCACCTGTCTGAAATTCCATCACTCATAATATTATATTTTTAAAGTTAATAATCTGAAATAAAGCACGAAACGCTAACACGTAATATAAAAAATTGGCTATCAAACTGCTGTGGTAAATTGAAAGCGACTGCAAAACCAACTTTTCATATTACCACCGTTAGCAACAAGCGTAAGAACGTCCTACGCTCATTGCAACTTTTGACTATTGTAAAATTCTGTAATCTTCATGATTTTATGAATTAAGGTCATCTTCACAGATATTCCCGGTCATCAGTCCGATTAGTTCTTCTGCTTGTTCAAGGCTTGATTCGGTAAATTCAGCGAGTCTTTCATTACCATTATCATCAACCCACCAAAATGTTATTTTTGCTATTCCAGGTCTTTCCATGATATTTTATATTTAATAGATTTTCATGTCTTTAGGTAATATTGAGTAATTTATTGCTTCAACGATATGTTGAGCTTCAATAAGTTTATTGTTATCTAATTTAGCTATAGCAATTGCTAATCGTTCAATTAATATGATTTGAGAAACATTTAAATCAAATTTTTCATATGCTCTTTTCAATAAACTTTTAGATGATAAATTAAGACTGGTGTTGTCGAGTTTACACTTACGTATTTCAATAGCTTTACGCATAATTCCTTCCATAGTTTGATGTCCTTTAGTCTCACCAAGAATCATATTAATATCAGGTTTGATGACTTTTGCATAAATTGATGATCCGGAATAAGTCTTTGATAACATAAGTTCATTGCTAAGTAATTGACAATCTTTATGACCATTTTTATACAAAGATTCATCGTAATACAGTATTATTGATGTATCGCTAACCTGTGATATTTCAAATGCTCTTTCAACGATTGGGAAAAATGATAATATGTTTTTCATTTATTTATTTATTTAATAGTTTAAAAGATTATCTATAATCCATTTTAATCCACTATTTATCCATTTATTGTATTTTCGAAGAAATATTCTATTGTTCATAATTATAATTTAAATTAATCCACTATCTGCAAATGAAAAATATTTATGCTGACAGACAATGATATGATCAAGTATATCTATGCCTATTATTTTAGCTGCAGCTTCAACTTCTTTTGTAATAATCTTATCACTTTCACTTGGTATATTATTACCTGATGGATGATTGTGTGCCATTATTATTCCTGACGCATTCATTTTTAATGCAGTAAGAATGATTAGTTTTTTATCCACAACTGTTCCCATTGTTCCTCCGGAGCTGATAACAGATATTGCCAGGGCAAAATTTGACCGGTTTAAAAGAAGTATTTTAAATTCTTCTTTCAATGAAATGGTATCTTTATTCCAATTGGCCAGTAACAGCTCGTAGCTTGATTGAGATGTGGTTATCCTTGGCCGTTTAGTAATATCGTACTTATTACGATATGTCAATGCCACTTCATTTAATATCTCAGTGTTTAAGATTTCAGCATTCATAATATTTCAGATTTAAATAAGATTTAAAAAAGAAATAAATGCTTGTTACCTGCCTAATTCATTTTTATTATGCCGTCTATCCTGAAAGAACTCATTTTCTTTGCGTTCATATTCTTCCATGATAACTATCCGGTTACCATTAAATGCTGTTTTGCTATCTATATAAAAGTGAGAAGGTTTTTTTGCTTTGGCGATAAATCCGTGTTGAAGAAGCTCGGTCAATCCGCGGTAAATCATATTACTCTGACTAAACCCTAAATAGTCTTTACAATCTTCCATATCAAAGTATATAATATCACTATTTACATTCTCGACCTTTTGCATCTCATTGAGGATATATCCAAATACTTTTACCGTTGAACTGCTTAAGTCAAAGAGTTGTTTAAAACGATCAAGGTATATCTTTGTGAATTTATCAGAATCAACATACTGCCTTTTGGTAAATACTCTATTCTCTGACAGGTCGCTGATAACCTCTCCAGACTCTTTATCTATCATCTCTACTGAACCAAAACCATTAACAGCATGTAATACCTTATGTTGAACAGTCATGGAAGCTTTTAATGATGCAGTAAATGGATTACTATTTACTACAGGTGCCTCACTAAACTTCTCAATATTCTTCACCTCATCAAGGTATCGTTGAAGATCTAAATCTAATTTGTTATTATGATTTACACTTAATGCATTACTATTACCATTTTCCAAAGTTGCTTTCATGTCTTTCCCCCTATTAATATTTAAGTTTTTAATAATCTATGAAACAAATATACAGCATAAATATATTAACCACTACAAAATAATTGTAATAGTTATCAACATAAAATACAATTTGAATGTAATCCGATTACACATGTTGTGTATAAATGAGTATTAAATATTACACTCAAAGTTAACCAGCACTACACTGGGAGTTATAGTAATTGTACCTAACGATTGAGTGATACCGTGGTTTATAGCCATTCCTCTTCTTTATTCTTAAAAGAGACCTTAAAAAGAGAGAAAACTGCTCCTAATGAATACCTACCAAAATTTACTTATTTACTAAATTACTACACAACAAAAAGTAATCGGAAAATAAACAATTTGTTCCAAAAGATTAATCAATGACTTAAATGAAAATAAATGAATAATCTAATGAAAGAAAAAAATAATCTACTAAAACAAAAAACTTATCGTAATCTAACAAACAACAGAATCCAACAGATACCATATACCAACAACTAAACAAATATTATACATCTCATAAATCGTAATTAATAACTATTTCATTACTAACAACAAAGAGATACCATGCCAAAACCCCCAAGAAAGGGGTTGCCCTGTCTCTCCAAGCCCCTACCCATGCGGGTTTGCATTCAATGCGCCTTCACCTGAGATGACCATGGCATGGCATGCTGGTGAGTATGAATAGGAATGAATTTATGCAGGATTTTGCTCAATACATTGCAGGGGTTAAACTTTTACAGTATATTTGCAAGTGAACATCCAAAGTTCATTCAGTTCGTTCCCCGAATTGGCAACTAATGTTGTACTCAGAGCTTAGCTAAACGTCATTGACTATCAGCTGGGCTCTGTTTTTGTAGGATTGTGCGTAATCCGGTGTAGGGGCCATCAGGTCGTGCAAACGAGCGGCAGCGAGTTTGTCAATATACGTGCGAAGCACACCTTTCTTTTCTTCATTCGTCTATTTATAAAAAAAAAAGCCGTCAGGCTTTTACCTGACGGCTCGAAGAACTTAATCTTCAAATTCAGCTTCAGCAGTAACTGTAGAGGCTACAGCTTTGAATCTGCTGATACGCATTTGATCCTTACCTTCATAAGGTTCATTTACGACAGTTGCCCTGAACCGCACCTGATCCTGGATTGCCTCTTGCAAAGCATCCATAAGATCAGCTCCTTCTTTGATATGAAGAGCAGCAGCAAACTGATTGACGATATTTTCGCATGATTTGGTGCGAATGGCATCTTCTTCACGAACGAGGTCGCCGTCATCATCCTTATAACAAGCATAACCAGAAATATTCTCATATTTCCCGCTCTTCAGTTCTTTCTCGGAAAGTTCTGAATACTTGCGATAACCACAACCATTGAAACGGTGTGTTAAACCGCCATTCTTTCCGTCTTCAGCAGCCACAACGGTGATAGCAAGCTGAGGAGTAGCATTTGCCCACTCAGGGAGACTATCCTTAGCCTCGCCATTATACTGTTGGAAAGAATTAAGAGCTTCAACTCTTAACAATCTTACAATCTGTTCGCCCTCGACGAGTGATTGAAATTCAGGTTTTGCAACCTTGTAACTTGTAAAATCCATAAGGCATTTAATTTAAATTAAACGTAGACTACCAAAGCTGCCTAAAGCCCTCGTAGTCATTATCAAGAAAAATAATAACTTTTTTATATTAAATGGTAGAACTCATGAAGTCCTACCATTTATCATTGAGACGGCACACAATTTTCCTCCCACGTAGCGTGGGTCTTGCTTGTGTTTCTTTATATACCACAAGCAAAGATTCCTGGGTTTATCGTACATTTCATCCACATTGAATGATTTGCCTCCACAAACCCAGATTATCTTGCTACTATCTACTGCCATGGCGTTAGTTTCATTAAGCGAATTTCATTCGCTCTAATTAGCCTTTCAATACTATTATACATGGTAGTATTCTTAGGCGTAACTCTGAGCTTTGTCTTTAGCTGCTCAAGCTTGGCATTAGTGGCATCAGCAATGATAGCATCATGCTCTCTTTTCTCTACTTTAGTAAGTGTTGTCATAACGATATAGTTTAAATGAATAATCAAAGAAATAAATAACTTAATTATATACGTGCGAAGCACACCATTATACTAATGGCTGGCACAGCCATAGCGAATGAGTGAGAGATAAAAGGTCAAGCGATTTACGAGCGAGTTTAGTTTAATCATGTTGGTTAAGAACGTAACATGGCATCACTAGCTCGTTGATTAAACTAAACGAAGCGAGTAAATGCGAAAAAAACCTTTTAGATCGAACGAATGAGCATTTTTCTTCTTTTTCATTTGGGGCCCCATCTCTATATATACAAAGCCCCCCCTACCCATCTTTAGAACAAAATAGCTGAGATTTAGCAATATTACCCCGCGCACTTGTATTTACTCTCTGGGCAAAAGTATATACAATTGCCCTTATTTGAAAAGGGGGTAAAAGTATATACTTTTAGGTTAAAATATTTGTTTTGTAGTAAAAAGAGGTTTATATTTGCTTAATGAAGAAACTGTTAATTAATTTTGACCAGGAGTTATTGGACAAGCTTCGTTACTTACATAAGAAGGAGGGTCCGGTAAATGAGGAAGGTAAGAGGAGGCCGTTTTCTGTATTTATAAGGAATGTGTTAGCTGATCATGCTTATGAGAGGATGATATTACTGAAGGGATTGAATGATGTTAATAAGTGGAATGATGATGACTTTGATGATTTGGAGGTTGATTAAAAGGTGATTGTTACTAACGAAGTTATTCACTTTTTCGAACTTTTAAATCAATTTATAAATGGAAAAATACAAAGAAAGTATGACTTACGGTAAAGAAGATTTTGATAGGGAGTTACGGACTATAAAGGCTCGTGATGTAGAATTTACTAAAGAACAGATGCGTTCTTTTAGGATAAAGGGTATATTCAATGCAGTTGGTGAGATTGAGAATATGGGAGATGATTACATTAGGGGTTTTGCCAATAGTGTATTCAAGCCTGAGTTTGGTGAGATAACTGTTATTGAAACGTCTATCAGGACTTTTTCAGGTGGTAAAAACAATCCATTAAAGATAGTTAGTGTAATTGTCTTTGAAGATATATGGAGTTGGAATATGTTTGCCATGAAGAATCAGGATACTTATGTGCAGAAAAAGCACATGGGTGGTTATCAGGGATTAGAACATTTATTGAATTAAGATATGTCTACTTCCATAAGGACAGGTTAATGATTTTCCAGAGAGTTGCCTAAGCGTAGGTTCGTGACATTTCCTATGTTACTCTCTGGTAAATCTTAGCTAAATTTAAAAGGGGAACAAAAAAAATGAATGAAGATTTTTACAACACTATTTATGAGAGTGGTACGTCGCTTACTAAGCTTCGGCGGAATGCTGAGGCTCAACAGGAGAAGATATTGTGGTTCTTTTATATCAATAAAGGTAAATCATTCATTCCGTTTGAGATTCAGAAGCAGGTTCTTCCCGGGGCACCGATTACTTCTGTTCGTCGGGCGATAACCAATCTGACTAAAGAAGGTCAGCTTTCCAAAACAAATTTTCAGGTAGAAGAACAGTATGGAGTTAAAAACTTCAAGTGGAGATATAGAGGTTTTGTAGAGAGGTGTGAAGAAGCTGTGATTATGAATCTGTTTGGAGCAACAAAATATTACGATAAATCTATTCACGATTCAATTATAAGCTTATGACATGCGATCAGAGATACTGCGATAATCTGGCAACGATTACAGTCAGGTTAGTATTAAAAGATGAGAATGAAACTTTCTTACAAAAGACAGGTGTGAAGAAACATTTTTGTTCAATACATAACAAACCTGAATGGAGAGATGTTTTATCGCATGATCAATGGAATGATATTGTTGTAAACTTCCGAAAGCACGGATTCAGACCTCCTAACGTGCATAAATCAGAATTACTTATTGAGAAAATTAATTAAATAAAAATTATGAAAGAATATTCATCATGTATATTTACAGCGTTAATGTTAGTAATGTGGATAGTGATAGGTATTGTTACTTTTAACAAAACTAAACCTGATACATTTGGAACGGCTTTGTTGTGGATTCTTATCTGGCATATTGCAACAGCTGTATTTGACGTGATTTTATGGGGATTAGCAGTATTATTAACTAATAAAAGATAGAATTATGGAAAAAAGAGAGGTATTTAGTCCTGAGCCTATATTGGAAATAGCTAAAATTTGTCATCAGGCAAATAAAGCATATTGTGAAAACAATGGAGATTTTTCACAGTTTGATTGGGATAATGCACCAAAATGGCAGCAGCAATCTGCATATAATGGAGTTGCTTTTCGTTTGAATAATCCGTTTGTTACAGATAAGAAGATGCATGATAATTGGATGATTGAAAAAATTGAAGACGGTTGGATTCTTGGTGAGGAAAAAGATCCTGAAGTAAAGACTCATCCATGCCTTGTTCCTTATGATGACTTACCGGAATTTCAAAGAAAGAAAGATGCTCTTTTCAAAGCCATTGTAGATGTGTTTACTCCCGAAAAGAAAATTACCGAACCATCTGAGATTGTTCAGATAAAAGGATTAAGAAAAGGAATTGATAATATGCTTCAAGAAGTTAAGAAATGTGCAGACAGATTTCCTTCTCGTGAAAAATCTTTATCGGTTACCAAATTGCAGGAAGGGATTATGTGGCTTGGAATGGATTTAAAGAGACTTAATACTCCTAATCCATATCCATCAAGTAAGGTACCGGAAACAGAGGATAAGATAGAGCCTACTGCAGATGATTTGAAACTTTAAACTACTGATTTATTGTTTATTGATTTATTTTTAAATAAATTTACATCGACAATCGATTGTAAAAATTAAAGTTTTAAAACATGACAGCAAAAAAAGAATTGACAAAAGCAGATCTTGAAGAGAAGATTCTTGATCTTGTATCTGAGAACAAAAATCTAAACAAAGCATTGAATGATGCCGGTAAGATTATCGCTAAGCAGAAGAAAAAACTCAAGAAAGCTCCGGTTAAAAAATCAAAGATTTTTGTACATTCCTAATCCTTAATCCTGGTGATATATAAATATTGCCAGGATTTTTTTATATTTGTATTTATATTTTTTTATTAATAAAACGTTATCGTTATGAATATTATGAAATTTAAACTCTTAAATGAGGGTAATGATGGTATTGTAGTTGAGGCTAAAGAATACCTTGCATCAGGACATTTTAAAATTGTTGATGATGTAAAAAGAACAAGGAAAGTAATGGTTTCCGATGAACTTAAAAAGGAAGTCAATAAACTCAAATATTTCTTACTTAATTTAACCGGACATTGGATAGCCCCATATTCAAAGTTTTACGATAATCAGTCATATTCAATACTTCCAATTACAGATGCGGAACCATCTAAAGTCCATCTTCTGCTAAAGTATTTGTGGAACATCATAAGTGTTACGGGTGCCAAAGCTACCAAGAAAGGGTTTTTATTAACCGGAACTATTGAAGCAGTTGAAGGTAAGAAAATGGGATTCAGCACTCCGTTTATCACAGCTGATGATGATATAGGTTTCTTTTCAGAAGCTCAAACAGTGCTTGATAATATTGCTAAAGAAATATCAGGATATTTACGTGCTCAGGCTATTCCTATTGATCAGGCAATAAAAGAACTTCCGGAAGAGCTTAAAAGTGGAAAGAATAAAGATGAAATTGTTGAAGCAGTTTTTGAATATATGATGAAACGTGGAGCCATTATCATGATGGACAATGAGGCTTCTGATACAATGCTTAATGAAAATAACAATGAAGATGAATCAGTTTTACACAAAAGTACTCGCACTATTGACGCGAAACTTCAGCAGGAAGCAAAAAACGATGATTCTGAAGAAGAAGAATCAGATCAAGAGCAATCAGAACCAGATCCCGATAATGGTGGGAATAAAGGGTTACAGGAGAATAAACCTGATTATGAACAGGAGGATAGCAATGGGGAATCCGAAAATATTACAGTCGATGAAAAGAAAAACCCTTATGGGCCACCAGCAGCGGACATACCGGCAGACATAACAGGTGATGTTCCTCGTAACAAAACAAAAGCTGAACAAGCTGCTAATATTGATTTAACATTACTTGAGCATTCAGAGAATATGGGTGTTGAACTTCCTGATGAAGAACAAGAGGAGGGAACAGACGAATGGTAGATAACATCTTTAATAAAGACGACTCCGTTTATTTTAAAGAAGATACTCACCAATACTTTACAAAATTCGGGGAAGAATTAGCTAGTACGACAAGGGTTATTGGAAAAGTAAAAATGCATTTTGATCGTCAAGGAATATCTCTTGCTATGGCAAAAGGAGACAAGTCAGAGCAAAAGAAAATATTAGCTCAATGGGATGAAAAAAGAGATTCATCTATCGACAGAGGTAACTGGATACATGATAATCTTGAGAAATACTTATTAACCGGAGAGATTGACCCTAAGTTAAATGATGTAGTAACTCAGTTAAATCCAATATTTAAAGAGGGATACCGTTATTATCCTGAAGCTTTAATCCACTCAATGGAATATATGGTAAGCGGAATGAGTGATCTTGTTGTTCAAAGACAGAGAAGTAAAGATACTGTATTTGATTTTTATGATTACAAAACCAATGAATCAAAAGGAATAGAATATGATAGTGTATCAAGAAAGAAAATTCCTTACAAGCACTATAACAGATTTCTATTACCGCCATTAGATCATTTGGAAGATTGTAACTTTAATCATTATGCTTTGCAGTTAAGCGTTTATGCTTTTATGTCTCAGATAACGTGGGGTATAAAAATTGGAAGAATGGCTATTTTGTTTGTAGATAATCATTTGAAATTACATAAAATACCCGTTCCTTACATGAAATATGAAGCTCAGGCATTGCTTGAACATCATAAATCTTTGAAACCTTTACCTGAAATGAATGTAAAGGAAGATGAAACCTATGAGGAGGACGACTGGTAATGGCAGTTTTTCAAATGGATAAAAACTTTGAGGTTATACTCAATCCGGATGCTGTTAAATTAGTTCCGGAATTGAGTAACCTTAATAACGATGAACTTCGCTATGTAATTCTTGTTGTTGATTATGTAGACGGTCCATATAGAAAGAAGCCTATATCGGAACGCCGGTTAATGGCCAGAAAAAATGTTTATGGAGATTCGAAAAAGAATCCAGAGACAGAGAAAATACAGCTGGCCATGGATGTTTATAAATCATTGGTTTTTGATATAAGAAGGGAAACTATTGATATTTATATTGAAAAGATCCGAAAGCTTCAAAAAGAATCTATTGCTCCAGATACTACTTTTTCAAGAATGAAAGAAATTGATTCAACGATCAATTTTATGCAGGATAGAGTATCGTCAATGCAGCATGAATTAGATATTGAAGAAGGAGATAACATTCAGTTAAAAGGGCAAAAGAAATTAAGTTATATTGAGATGTGGCAAAGAAGGCAAAAAGATTATGCTGACTTTAAGAAAAATACTTAATGGGATTTCAGAAACCATATACACCGTTAATCAAAAGAAGAGGATTTGATCCATCGCCAGTAGCGGGTAATATACCTATCTATGCCGATGGAAAAAGTAATATAAAAGTTATCGGTACCCGGGATTATGAACAATTTTGGGATGAGCAGTTTGACCGTTGTTTAAATGGTTACGATACCGGAGGGATACATATTCCTGGCCGGTATTATTTTTTTTTAAACTTTGTGATTCTTCAGGGTCTTCGAGGCCCGACATATCCAATGTATGTAGATCTTGATTTAGAATATTACAAGTTAGTCGATTATGTAAAGAAATATCAAAAGACTGGTATAGTAATGCCTAAAGCCAGGCGTAAAGGAGCGTCTGAAAAAGCTCAGACAATTCTTAGTCATGGTATTAGATTTATTGAAGGATATAGAGGTGCTATTGCAGCAGGTCTTGAAACTTATCAGGTTGGTTTAAGAAAAAAGTTTGATGCAGCACAAGCTAAATTTCATGATGAGCTTCGTTTAAATTTTCTTAAGGATAATGATAAAATGTTTCATGTCGGTTATGAAAGAAAAGATCCTATCGGCGGGTATGTTGAAGACGGATATGGGGGTAGGCTATCCTTTGAAACAATGTATGACGATCCAAAGAAACTCGAGGGTGAATATTTTCATGATGTTGTTTTTGAGGAATCTGGACAATTTAAACTTCTTGGCCAGGCATTTGAATCTATTAAACCTGCACTTGAATTTGGTTCTCAGATATTAGGTACTTTCTATATTTATGGTACCGGTGGAAATATATTATCAACTTCAAAAGATTTTAAAGAATTTTGGGATAATGCTGAATCTTATGGATTAGAAAAATTCTGGGTACCTGGTACTCGTCTTTATTTTCCATTTTTTGGAAACAAGCAAAGTGAATATCTAATTGATCCTGACGATGGGAAAAAAGTAGATGCTATTCCAAATTTGAGAAAATATAAAACGTGGCAAAGATTAGGATGTGAAGATATTGAAGCAGCTCAGGATTTTATTTTAAGAAAAAGGGTAGAATATTCAAAGTTGCCAAATAAGAAAAAATTAAAAGAACATAATCAGAACTATCCATTAACAATTGAAGAAGCTTTTACGTCAGGTGGAAGCAATAATTTTAATGATGAAAAAATATATTCTCGTCTTTTTGATATAGAAGGTGATAAAACTTCATACAAACCTATGATTCTTGACTGGGTTTATGATATAGATGAGGATGGAATAAAAAGAAGAAAAATGCCTTTGGAAGTAACGGCACGTCCGGCTAAAAAAGGTGATCCTGAAGGACATATTGTTTGGGTTTATCAAGAACCAAGAAAAGATATACTTGATCTTGATATTGGTGGTATTGACGGATATAACCAAGATCAGACACAATCAGGTTCTTCATTGGGTGCAATGATTGTTGCTAGACAAGGAAATAAAGTAAATTTAGAAAATGAAGGGATACATAGAGCTGAATATCCGATATGCTTATACTATCAGAGACCGGCAAGGAAAGAAATGTTTTATGACAACTGTCTTAAAATATCGGTATGGTACGGACTTAAACGAAATACCATGTGTAATGCCGAGCAGGATTTTGTCATCGACCATTATCTGAAAAATGATGGAAGGATTTATTTATCCCCAAGGCCAAAAGCTTTTGATTCTCCAAAGAGTCAGCAATTACATAAATTTGGAGCAAAAATGACTGGGTATTCTAAACCTTTAATACTTGGAGTTGTTCAATCATGGGTAGAGGATTTTGTGCAGTTCTGTAATTTTCCTCAATTACTAAGAGATTTATTAGCATACGATGAAGAATATATAGGTACAGACTGGGATAGCGTTGATGCATTGGCTTATGCAATTATGCGTATTAATGACATGAAAACAAGGCCAAGAAAATCATCAGAAATAATGGCACCAAAATATGATGATCCGGAATGGACTCATGATCAAAATGGAAATGCTATACTTAAAAGTGATAAAAATAGCAAAGGAACAAAAAAATTTTCACCATCAGAATTGTCTGAAGGTCAAGGTAGGTGGAGGCCCGGCTATTCTTATGAAAATGAAAATTCAGATCCGGACATAAAAAAAACATTATAAATTTTTATTTGTTAATTATTTTTTTATATTTTTGAGAAACCTTGATAGCATGGCATTTCCAGACATAACAGATGTTGATTTTTCGAAAGAAGGATCTAATAACCAGCAAGTTAAAGAGATGCTTGACTATGCAGTTTTTCAATGGGAAGCTCGTTCAGGCAGGCGTGCCAGGTTAGATAAACTCTATAATTCGTATAATGGTGTTGTTGATAAAGCAGAAATTGATAGCATTATTAAAACAACCGGAAAACAATCAAAGACAAAGTATATTAAGTACCGATTAGGTAGATCAAAATTAAAACAACTTCATGGAGAGTTCCTCCAAATTCCAATAGTAGCACAGGTATCGAGCGTAAATAGAGATGCTCAAAATGAAAAAATGCAGAAGTATAAAAATATGCTTGGCATGGCTTTGGCTAAACCTTATATTGAATCAGCTAGAGCTCAGGGATATAATGTTTTTGAAGGAATTAAAATACCTGATAAAAACGATAAGAGTTATTGGACAATGAATAACTTCAAACTTGCTAATGAGATGGTTATGGGAACCATTATTCAGGATAAGTTGAAAAACGAAAGACTTAAAGCTCAATTTTATCAGAATTTTGTTGATCTTACTATAGCAGCTGAGGTTTTTGGGAAGAATGAAAGAAATGCTGACGGAACGGATACTTACCGAGCTATTCCCGCGAAATATGCTATATATGAAGAATCTGTATTTGATGCTTTCCTTGATAGAACTCCTTATTTAGGGGAAGTAAGGCCTATGTATTATCACGAAATAGTTGCAAATCCAGAGTTTAAATTATCGAAAGCTCAAAAAGAAGAATTAAAAAAGCAAAAAGATGAATTTTCAACAGATGAAAGATATGGATCAATAGATGTGATCAACGGACATCCAGCTTTCCCTGTTTATACTATTCAATGGAAAGGATTGGAAACGGTTTATTTAAAGACATCACCGGCTAAAGGATCTGACGTTCCATATAAAAGAATACTTAGTGAAGAGTATTATAATGAAAACGCATCTAAAATAAAGAAAGATGTTAAAGCCGGTAAGTATAAAGTTGATAAATACTATCGAGAAATCATCTGGACTGCTTCAAGGATAAATAAAGACATCTATACTTCGGCAAAAAAAGAAGAATACATTATTCAGCGTTTAAATGAAAATGGTAAATTTAAAGCTGATTTTGATTATACAGGAATGTTGTTTAGTACCGTTAATGGATTTAGGGTATCTATACAGGAAATCATTTATGAACTTGAAAGAATCTATGATGATATTAGATTCATGATCAATAAAGAGATTCGTAAAATTCGCGGAGACACACTTATTTATGATGATGCATTTATTCCGAAAGGAAAAAGATTTATTGATATTTTGCATTCTGTAAGTGAAGATGGTGTGGTTAGATATAATTCATCTGCGGAAGGTAATAGAAGTGCATCTGATGGTGAAAGTGGAAAAGTCGGTATTGGAGCTTTAAATCTTGGGCAAAGCCAGAATCTTGTTGTTTTGCTAAATCAGGCTATGGATATAGAAAGGGTGATGGATCGTATTACGGGCATGAATGAATCAAGGCAAGGATTAGGACAGGCAGCTACTACAGCAACTACTAATACGAATAATATTGAAGCATCAAGATCTATGACACATGATATGTTCTATTTCATAAAAGAATATATCGAAAGAGTATTGATGAAATTAGCTGAAAAAACAAAACTTAATGAAGTTAATGAAGGTTTAGATTCAAGAAGATTTGTTCTTTCTGATGAGGAAATTCAGTATCTTATTTCAACTAAAAATCTTATTTTTAGTAATTATGCTGTAAGTATAACTGATGGTAGGAAAGAACAATTAACATTACAAAAGATAGAGGGATTATTTGCTCAGGAAATAAATGGTGGATTGCTTAGAACAAAAGATGTTGCTAAGTTCTTTATGGAAGATAATTTCGCAAAAGCTATTAAAATACTTGATGAAGCTCATGATGAACTTGCTGCTATACGTCAACAAGAGAGCAGGGTTTCTCAAGAAAGTAAGAATAAAGAGATTGAAGCAAACCTTCAGATAGCTAAAGAAGATCGCGAAGATCGTCAATCACATGATAAAGATATGGAAGTTTTAAGAACTGAAGGAAAAAAAGAGATCGAACAACTTAAAGGTGCAATGAAAGCGACTCAGGATTTTCAGAATAATATAGCTAAAGGATCTATGCAGTCCAGGAAACCTCAATCTGCAAATCCTTTTGAAGTATAATTTTTTTTTTAAATAAATTGTTATTATTATGACTGATGAAAAAACAAAAACAAAAAACAATGCCCCAGGAATCGAAGAAGAAGAAGACGATTTTGACTTCGGAAACACAACAGATGAAAGTTCCGAAGAAGGTGGCGAAGTCGGAAACGACGGAGAAGATAAAAGCGATGGAGATTCAGCAGAGAAAGGAAAAGAAGGCAAAAGCAGCAAGAGTGATTCAGATGAATCCGATGAAGGTGAGGAAACTGAAACTGGAGATGACGAAACTGGAGATGAGTCTGAAGAAGGAGATGGCGAAGGATCGTCAGAATCTGATGCTGATAAGAAAGCTGGAAAATCAGAAAAAGGAAGTTCAAAAGATGATGGAGATGATGGAGAAAGCTCTAAAGAGGGAGAAGGAGATGATGAAGATTTATTCGCATCAGAATTTAAAGAAGTAAATAAAGATTCTGAAAGTGAAAAAGGTTCTTTTGATCTTAAATCTTTAGCTACTGAATTTGAAGTTGAAGCAGAGACTCCGGAGCAGTTAAAAACTGCTATCAAAGAAAAAATTGAAAGTGCTAAAAAGGAGATAAAATTAGATGGCTATTCTCCGGATGCGCAAAGTATCATAAAGCATCTTAATGATAATGATGGAAAAATTGATGATTTTTTTAATAATAAGGAAATCGTAAGTTTACAAAGCGTAGTGGGGTTAAACCCAAATGAAAAAGTTCTTTATGTACGAACTAACGAATTAATAAGATCAGGATTATCTGCAGATAAAGCAGCTGAACAAGCTGAAGAGGAATTGTCCGAATTATCTACAAGAGAAATCAAAGATCGAGCTGATGGAATTGACAATCAGGCCAAAGAGCTTATCAATGTTGAAGTCAAAAAAATTGTCGGAGACAGAGAAGCTTTAATTGCCAAGGAAAGAGCCAAGAAGGAAGCTGTAGTTAAGCAAGAGGTTGATAACCTTAAGAATTTTGTAAATTCACAGGATGAATTTATGGGAATCAAATTAAGTCCGGTAGCAAAACAGAACATTGTTCGAGAAATTGAATCCGGAACATTTGATGAAATAGCAAATGAATCTCCTGAAAAATCAAAATTTACAGCTTATATGCTTGCTAAGTTTGGGCCTAAAATCCTTGACACATATAAAAAACAGGCATCTGAACAAAACAGGAAAGGACATAATGCTGCTATTGATAAGTCAGTAAGTGCATTGCACAAGACAAAAGATGAGGCACAGTCCAAAAAAACAGGAAGACAAAAATCTGAAAGTGGAGAAACTAAAAATTTCGAATCTTGGGCAGATCCTACACTGTGGGAAGAAGATGCAGGGTAAGGGGAAGTAACTGTATGCTTTGGAAATTAAGTATTAATAATAATTTCTAAAAATTACAGAAAAATGAAAATTAAAATAACTCATGGATCAGTAAGTGAAGGTGATGCTCAAGAATATCACTTGGTACAAAACCATCTTCTTGATCCCAGTAAGAATATTGATAGGGTAATTATGTACGCTGAGCAGCGTCATTTAATGACTCTCTTGACTTCCGGAGCCCGCAACTCTCGTTATACCGCACCCGGGGTAACTCCTAGTAAAGGTATGACTGTTCAAACTAAAATTAAGCCTATTCCTCAGGGAGAAATGGTTTCCAGTAATGCTTGGTCATACAAGATTATGGGTAGAATCCAAAAGGCTTCTGAGATAGTTGGAACAGCAGCAGTTGGAACGATTACCTCTGGTACCACTACTAAAGGTGGAACTTTCTCTCTCTATTTGAAAGATTCATACATGACTATTGGTATGAACTGTGTATTCCCTAATGGTGAGCATGCTCGTGTTATGGGTCGTCCGACTGGTTCTGATGGAAAATATCTGTATGCTTTCGAATGCTTTCCTGGAAAAACTTTTGCATGGGATTCTTGGGTAGGATCACAGATTGGTCGTAAGACTGTATTTGGTGGTTATACTACTTTCGGAGAACGCTCACGTAGAGGTTATGGTAACTTCCATTATCCGGATCGTTATATTCAACACACTACTAAGCAGAGAAAATCAATCTCTCTTTCTGGTGATGTAAATGCAAACGAAGTTATCTGGTATGAAGTAAACCAATCCAAAGGATTTGTTTATGAAGCTGAAGCACAAATGAGAGCTCAATTCCTTCTTGAGGATGAGTATCGTTTATGGTGGGCAGAATCAACCATGAGAGATTCTTATGGTAATTTGCTTTCAAGAGCTTCTATGCAAGATGAGTATGGACAAGATATCGTAGCTGGAGATGGTTGGGTACAGCAAATTAAAGGTGCCAATGATCTTGAAACTTCTGGTTCTGATGGTTCTCCTACTTACGATGATTTTGCTGACATGATCCGTACAGTGAAGAAAAAGAAAAATCGTATTTCTGGAAATACTTGGGTAGTTGTAACCGGTGCTGATGGAATGCAGTCAGCTAATGATATTGCTGCATCAAGATATTCAGCAGGTAATCCTCTTGTTCAGGTTGTTAATCAGGGAACTGCCGCTGGTGGAGCTGAGCCTTATGTTGGGTATAATTTCAAAGTTTTAAACATTGCCGGTGAACAAATGATCTTTGTTGAAAATCCGATGATGGATGACGATGAGAAATTCCCTGCTAAATTATCAAACGGAAAACTCAGAATGTCCAACACTTTCTATTTCATGGACCTTGATACTGATGAAAAAGGAAGAAGGAATGTTGAGATTCGTGCCAGAGGCCGTGCTGGTGTAAACAGAAATATTGTATATTACTGGGAAAACGGTATGACTGGAGAAGGAACTCCACAAAGTCCGGTTGATGCTAAGGCATTTCATATGCTGAAGGAAAATTTACTTGCAGTCTTTAATACTAAGACTTGCGGTATTCTCACTCCTTCTGCAACTGCATAAATCTTATTAAGGTAGAGAGGGAAACTTCTCTACCTATTTTTTATTTTTTTATATTATAAATCGTTATTATATTTACTTATTATGATTAAACAATTAGTCACAATCGAAGAAAGGCGTTGGATAGCGGAACACGCCAAAAAAGAGATGGGAAAAAAGATTCTCTATGATGTAATGGATGTTGATAAAGTAGCTGAAAAGATTATGAATGAAAGAAAAAATCTGGCTATGACTCCATGGGTAGAAATCCAGCCTATCTCGGAAGATATGCATAAAACCCCTAATCGGGTTGCTACCTTTCAGAAAGATCCGCTAACAGGTGTTCTTTATGGTATTGCAATTGACCAGGACGATTACGGAAACATTAAATGGCAAAAAATTCAATTAAATGATCATCTTTCGTTAAATCTTGATAAAAGAGATGATGCTAGAATTTGGGCAGCTATTCGTTTCCATCCTGACATTCAAGGATCTCCATGGCAAAATCAAAATCCGTACTACAAGATTTATGATCCTGTAGAAGAAGCAAGGGTTGAAAATGATGAAATTGAATCAATGAAAGTTGCTTTTGATAGAGTCAATAAAATTCTTGACGATCCAAAATCTATGGTAAATTTTGCCAGGTATTTAGGTATTGAACTTCGGGATAATGCAAATTATGAAATCGTTCGTGGTAGTCTGCTTCGGTCAGCAAAGAATTATCCACTTGATTTTAATAAAAAGTGGGAGAGTAAAAACAGAAGTTATGCTGAATATTTTGAATCAGCAAGAGCTCTGGGTATAATTCTTAATGAAGCTGATCGGGGATTTGTGTACAAAGGTGTTTCTCTTGGAATGAGTAGACAGGATGCTATTAAGTATCTTGGACAGGACACTGCAATAATGACAGGTATAAGCAATGAACTTTCAGAAAAAGACATTGTAATTAAGAGTGTTGCAAAGACTGTTCATAAGAATATTTCAAAGCCAGGAGGAGCTGATAATGAAAATGAATTTGATTAAAAATGAATATAATTCAATTACATGAAAGAGTCCGTTTCTGGATAGATGTAGTAGGATCAACCAGATTTGAATCAGAGGATATTGATAATGCTCTTAACGCTACTATTGATCAAAAAGTTAGAGAGAGTTATGATCAGAATCGTCCAATGAATCGTTCGGATGCATTTCAGCGAGTTCAAAGAATACGTGATGAGCTTGGCCCATTGGTGAAGAAAGCTATTAATGCAAGTGGCATATCTGTATCCGGGCATGAAATTACAATTACAGCTGAAGATTATGGTTGGTTACTTTCATTAAAAGTAAAAGCTGAATCTGATTCTGTTTGGTATCCAGCTTATCCTATTACTTATGATCGAAAGAATGTAGTTGAAAAGAATCCTTTTCGTAGAGTTCGTAATACACCATCAAGTAAAATCTATTATAATGAATATGATGGTAAGATCGAAATTTCTATGTTAAATGATGCGGATATCAATGATGCAGAATTGTATTACTTGGCCGTTCCCGCGATAGTAAATTACGGTATTGAAAAAGATAATGGTGATACTTTATCAAATGGCGATGTTGTTTACGCTGTTGAAGAAACTGTATATGGTGGAAACACTTATACAATTGGTCAGAAAATTACAATAAATACCGGAGATGGATATGTTGTAGATGGAAAAGTAGTTACTCAATGGACTGATTGCGATATAAGGCAAACAGCACATGAAGAAATAGCAAGACGAGCAGCTATTAACTGTCTTTTAACTGCCAATCAATATGATAAAGCAAAAGCATTAAGAGATGAAATTATGGCCTCATAGGGCTTATTTATAAATCGAGCGAATATAGCTCACAAAACAATTAATTATGAAAAAAAGAGTAAGAGCCGCCGTGTTGAACACAATTGCTGCAGCCGGTGGAAACGTTTTAAATGATGCTTCAAGTGGCCTTTGGTCAATCATTGGAGGATCTGGAGAATTACTATTAGGATCATTTCCTGGTAGTCCTACTGTTCAAAGTTTTGATCCTGTAGCGGAAAATCAGCAAGTTGTTACTTTGGGTGCTTCGGCAACTAAGGAAACTATTATTGCAGATACCCGGTATAAGATTGAGATAGGAAATCCTGATGATAAATATGAATCCGGAAAAAGATGGCCGGTTGTTCATGCTTATACATCTGCTGCCGTTTTGAGTGGTGATGCTGATACTGATAGGCTTAATGTTTACACTGCATTGGTTAATAAAATCAATGGTTATGGTGGAAACAACTGTACTGCTTATTTATTGCATGAGTTTGATTACACTCTTGGTGGAGATTCAGCTGGCGGAACTACAATTACTGCTGGTGTTAAAATTACTCAGGCAAATTCCGGTGCAACTGCTTATGTAGCTAAAGCTTCACTTTCAAGTGGAACTTGGGCAGGTAATGATGCCGCTGGTACTATCTGGGTTTATAATGTAAGCGGAACCATTGATGATGCTGTTGCTCGTGCATGGACTGTAGGAACATTTACTTTAACGCAAACTATTAGCACATTGGTTGCCGGAACCGGTATTGCATGTGTTGATGATGCTGGTTATTTCACTTCAAGCATTGGTCGTTCCGGTGCAAACTGGTATGGTGCAACTCAAGGATTTGTAACTTCTCAGTTTGAAGTTATAGAAGCTCCTGTTTATCCAATGGGTATTGGATCTGTTCTTGCAGCTTTAGTTCCAAGATATAATCATTCTAAGCAGGATGCAATTGAAGGAAATCTTGATCTTGAACTTCAAAATGGTGCTGCATTTGACACTTCTAAGACATATCGTAAATATGTTTTCACTATTCTTGATGGGTCAGAGGAAGCTATGGGCGGAGATCTTGAGAAAGCAGAATCTCAGGTCGTCCTTTATGCCGATTACGCTTCAGGTAACTTGGCTGACTTAAATACTGCCATCGGAAATCTTTAGTAGTATAGATTAATAATAAAAAAGGGAGAGGTTAGGTTCTCTCCCTTTTTAAAAAAAATCAATATGGACACAAGAGAGCTGATGTGGTTAGAACTTATGAAATTTTATGGTTTAAAAGAAGTTGTAGGACCTGTTGATAATCCAATTATTGTTGGATGGTTTAAAGAACTTGGATTTGAATGGATTAAAGATGATGAAACTGCCTGGTGTAGTTTAACCATTAATATAATGGCGAAAAGATTAAATCTTGATTATTCAGGTAAGCTTGATGCAAGAAGTTGGTTGGAAATAGGTAATGAAGTTACCGTTCCTAAAATTGGTCATATAGTTATATTCTGGAGAATTTCTAAAGATGGATGGAGAGGTCACGTTGGCTTGTATGCAGGAGAAAGTGAAGATGGAAACATTATATTTGTATTTGGAGGTAATCAGGGAAACATGATATGTATTAAAGGATACCCTAAAGAATCATCTTCATATGGACTGCTTGGATATAGAGAATTGCCTGAACCGGTAAAATTATCGTCAAAAGAAAAAGTAGATGCCAGTATTAAAAACATTTCAATCGACAGAAACCTGGAAAGATATACCTAAGAATGGATTGTTTATTGTTTTAACCAGATCTCAATCATTTTTAGCAAAAACTATACAAGGTTTTCAAAGATTATTCCAATGGACTTCTGGTGAACATCATACAGAACTTAGTCCTAATCATGCAGATATGGTAAAGGATGGATATGCTATTGGAGCATTAAAATTTGGCATTGATGGAAATGATTTTGAGGATCATTATAGTGATGATAAAAATCCTTATTATTACATAATTAAACCAATATTAACTAAGCGACAAAATGCCAAAGCATGGGGTTTTGTAAAAGCTCAAGTTCATGAAGGTTATGCTTATTTTGATATTTTGATAAAATACCCAATAATGTCATTAATACATAAATGGTTTGGTGGTAAAAAACCTCTCGATAGAAAAAGATGGACATGCTTTTCTTTAATTGCTTCAGCTTTAAATTATGCCTGGGGAGAGGAAGTGTTTCCTGATCCTTATAAAATTAGTCCAATTGAATTTGTAGATATTGTAGATTCGTTAACAGGTGTTAAATTTAAATAAAATGAATGATACAGCAGTATTTAGTGTAATAGTAGGTGCATTATCTTTATTTGTAATTGTTTTAGGCTGGTTTGTTTCTAAGATATGGGATGATCATAAGCAGAAAGATGAAAGAGTTTATGGTCAAATAGAGAAGTTAGAATTAAGTACAGCTAAATTATCTGATTCAATAAGTGGATTAAATGCAATATTATTAACTCAACAAGAAAAAGTAGATGCATCATTTAGGGTACATGAAGCTAAACATGATCAAATTTTAGATCGTTTTAGTTATAATAAAAAAAGAATTGATAATAATGAAAAAAAAATAAAAGATCATGACATTTTTCTTAATGAATATTATAAGCATCAAAACAAAGAAAGATATCCTTAATCTTATTTGATATTATAAATTATGAATAAAGAAATAAGAAATATAATATTCAATCTTAATGAAGGAAGTTATCTACCAAGAATTAAATTGAAAAATAATTTATTCAGTAAATTTCTTTTTCTATGGACAGGAAGTTTTGATGGTGATAATTTATTAAGTAATTTAAGTTCAGACGTTATTACGGTTACAGACAAAGATTTCGCAACAAATAAAATTCCTTCAACAACATCAGCTACTTTTTCTGTTTCAGATAATGCTACTTACATTGCAGCTGATGGTGATGATGATTTTTGGTTTAATGGAAGTGATGTTCTTCAGCAAAAAACATTTGCTTAACTAATAGCTACTGACAATGCAAGAACTTTTATTAAATATTCTAATTATGCTCCTTATGAAGTTTCTGCAATTGGAATATTAAAGGAAGGAGAGATTTTGACCGATGAGGATAAAAATGCTTTATCAATATACTTTCAGTTATGGATGTACTATTTTTCAGATGAGTTGAATGATAATGGATTTTTAAAAGATAATAGAATAATAGATGCTTAATTTATTAAGTGTATTATTAAAGAAAATAAAAGTTTTAATTAAAATTTAAAGAAATGAAAACTGATGTTGAAAAATATTTAACAGATGCTAAAGGGAATGCCTTAGTACAAGGTATTTTAGTTATTTATTATTGAAATTTTTTATGTGGTTTAATGCTCTTTCACTACCTTTACTAGGAGTATTTGCCTTTGTTTTAAAGACTGAAACAAATGCAATATCAATGATGATGGGAATTAGTGCCGTATGGTTGGTGTTTAATGCATTACTTGGAATAATGATATTTGCACCTAAGCAGATGGCTAAGGTTGAGGAAATTAAAGAGCTTATAGCTTTAGCAACTGAAAAGAAAACTGAAAATAATAAAACTTAAAATTATGAAAAATCCAAGGTTTGGAAGTAATCGTGAACAGTCTTTCATTGAATTTATAGGAAATCTTTTAAATATAAGATTTGGCCTTGAAGGTAAACGATTGTTTATCTATAAAAATGAAACTGAATTTAATCTTGATGGAAAAATTGTAAATCAAACCTTTACCGGAGAGATTGATTTATCGAATGATCTTACTCATTACAATAACTATTCTGTGATAACAGATGTTGATGTAACGCTAAAGTCTGAAAAGATCATTGGTGGAGCAGCAGAGATAAGGTTTGTTGGTGATGGATCTCATGATCCAGTATTTGATGCAGCTTTTACCAAGAGTTCATCGAGTGATGATTATGATAATACTGAAAATGTTGTGAATAAGGTTGTTTTTTATTATGATGGAGAAGATGCTTTTTATTCAATAACAGTTTTAGCTTAATATCATGAATAGTACAATAAGAAATACAATATTTAATTTGGATGAAGGTACCAACCGCAGAGGAGGGGGTTGGTACGGTGTAAGATTTACAACAACTCAATCCGATCCAGATGGCGAGCGAATAGCTTCTACAGATTATAATATGACTCTTCATGCTTCTTTACCCGTTCAATCACTAATGAGAGGATGTTTACTCAACGATGACGGAACAGTTAATTATTATCTTGATTCAGAAAATTGGTCATTAAAAGAAGATGGTGTTACTGCAAGTGTGCTTGATGGGGCAGATGGACAGGTGATGGTTGAGATTCCAGAGCATTATTATAGGGAGTGGATTAGTGATGGATATAAGTATGTAGCCGTCTCTCTTACTAATTTCCCAGATGCAACAAAAGTTAATAAGTTTTATCACGGTGCTTATAAAGCATCTCTTAATCGTACTAATAACAAATTAGGTTCAGTTGTTAATTTCTCAACAGATTGGCGTGGTGGTAATAACAATGCAGCTTGGGATGCTGCTGATAATTCATTACTTGGAAAACCAGCTACTTATATTAACAGAACAAATTTCAGGACTTATGCAGCTAATAGAGGGTCTGGTTGGTATCAACTTCCGCAAGTACAAGCAAGTGTTATATATAGATTATTCATTGTTGAACACGCTACACGTAATTCACAAAAAGCTGTTAATGCTACGCTAACAGTAGAAGGCTATCGACAAGGAGGGCTCGGGGATGGAGTAACGACTGTGAGTGTTGGTGATTGGAATACTTTTTCAGTTTATTATCCTTTTGTTAATAACGGAGTGGCAAATGCGCTTGGTAACGGTACTGGTGAGGTAGATTATGTTGTTAGTGGATGGACAGGTGGTGATATTACTGTTAAGGTGAATAAGTATCGTGGCATTGAGCAACCGTTCGGGCATATATGGGAGTGTAGAGAAGGTATCAATATTTATAATGATCATATTGCTGGAACTTTCAAAGCATATATCATTGATAATCCTGCTAATTTCGCTGATGACACGCTTGATAATACAAGAGAAGCTGCGGACTTATCACAATCGAGTGGATATATAAGTGAACAGTCAGTAAATGATAGAATAGCTGTAGCAGCTGGAAAATCTGGGGCAGGTTCAAGTACATTCTTTTCTGATTATTTTAATACCGGGTATTCAGGTAGTAGCTCGTTTTTTCGGGCTCTTCTCGCTGGCGGTCCTGCGTATTTTGGCGGTCTTGCGGGTTTCGCCTGTTCGTATTCGTATACTTCGGCCTCGACTGCGGCTGCGAATGTCGGGTCTCGGATTTGCTTTTTGGGTGCGTAGCACCATTACTATTATACAAAAAAATAACGAATACTTTGAGTTCACATGAAAACACATTCTGACATAGAGATCCCGGTTTTTCAAAATCTTGGTACAGACAGGTGGTACTATCATTTTAATCATGGCATACAAATAGATGATGATGGCATTAGTTATACTTCTGATACGGTAGTAATGAAAGGAGAACCGGATGAGCAAAAGATTAAATCAGCGATAACATCGCCGATTACCGATAAGGGAGAGCCAGATACAGTATATAGTATTGAGGAAGCATCTACATTGCAGGATGACTTATCGCAAGTAGTAAGTTATACGAATGACTATTACAGATCAGTTACCAGAGAAGATGTGGCTGGGCTTGAATGGATGGGCAACGAGGTTCTGAAAGCAGGTCAGGTAAGAACATACAATGAAATAGATTATGAATGTCTGCAAAGCCATATCACTCAGATAGGTTGGGAGCCTGATATGGTATTGGCATTATGGAAAAAAGTAAAATCAGATGTGATTGAAGAATGGGTACAACCTGGCTCAACTAATCCGTATATGAAAGGAGATAAGGTTCTGTTTAATGAGAACACTTATGAAAGTTTAATTGATAATAATGTTTGGAGTCCGGCAACTTATCCTGCTGGATGGAGGAAATTATAAGCGATGAAAAACATAGAAAAATATCTTATACTAAGACTTTTAAATTATTATACAGAAACAATTAAAATTTAAAATCATGAAAACAAGATTAATTAGAAACATTATCACTACCATAATTGGTACGTTACTAATGCTAACCGCAATAGCCATGTTAGTAGCAAACAGAATTCCAGACACGAACATTGATTTTTCATGGCTCGAAATGGTTGGAACGATGCTTTTAGGCTGGGTGTTTCTTATGGCTAAGGATAGTTTGCTTGAAGGATTGTTTATGGGATTTTTTAAGATTAAAGCAAAAGAATAAATGAATCAATCTCTAATAAAAATACTATCCTACGTCTCTATCCCTGTTATCATTACGGTAGGGACAATCATCTACAAAGCTGGTCAGAAGGATGGCTCAGGGAAGGTTACTGATGAGGTAATACTCAAAGAGGTGAAAGAGCTGAGGCAGTACACCGAAACCGAAGTGGGTGGATTGAAAGGCTCCTTTAATCGAATGGAATGCAGAATGGACAGTATGATTGTCATTGTGCAAAGTTCAGAGGTAAACGATAAGGACAGGTATTCTCTTATTCAAAAAGAGATTGATATATTAATCAAGCAGGATAAGTCGGGAGAAGCTTTAAAAGCTATTAATGAATGGAGAGAATGGTATCAGGAGAGATACGAAGTACAGTTAATCGAAAAAAAAAACTTGACTCCATTAAAATTGGGGTTCGCAAAAAATAATAACTAATGACAATTATGTACCTTCAACTGATAATAATAGTCCTGTTAACCGTAGGATTGATATATTTTCACAAAACTAAAAGTGCAAAGGCACTTACAAAAAAAATGTCAATCCTTGACAATGCGATCCTTTCGAGGAACATTAACAAGATCCTTTTCTCTATAAAAACAGAGTTGAAGGCTGATAATGTAAGCCTGTTCAGATTTCATAACGGTGGACACTACCGGAATAAATTCGACATGAACCGATTTACTTGTGTTAACGAACTCTATAATCCGAACAGGACTAAATCCATACAAGACGAATGCACAGGGGTACTTATCGAGAGGTATTCAGATGCTATGAGCCAATTAATGTATATGGGTGAATTTTTTGTTTCTGACATTGATTATTGCAGCGATGAAAAGTTCAAGGTGGATGCTAAAAGGTATGGTCATAAAAGTGTTTATTTATTTATTATAAGGCAGCTAAACGGAGAGGAAGAAGCTTTCATAAGTGTGAACTTTATAAACAAAACATCGCTTAACGCAGAGCAGAAAGCTATTGTAAACGCAGAGCATAATAATATTTTGAATCTGTTAAACAGTATAAAAATTAAATAAACTATGAACGCTCTTCAATACAATACCAGGAAATTACTACCTCCAGAGGCAATGATTAGATTTGCATCTCAATATATAGGTTTGCAGGAAATCGTAGGAGATAAGCACAATCCAATTATCGTTCAAATGTTCAAAGATATTGGATTTGAATGGATTAAAGATGATGAAACTTCATGGTGCAGCTGCTTTATTAACTGGGTGGCCTTTCAGGTAGGCTGCTCAATGAGTAATGCTCTGGATGCCAGAAGCTGGCTAAATATTGGAGAACGTATTTTTAATCCTAAGCCCGGTGATGTCGTTATTTTTTGGCGTGAAAGTCTGGGGCAATGAGTATAAGAATAGATAATCCCTATGTTGCAATAGTAGAAAATTCAATCACTGATATTATGGGTGTTTTTGATTCATATAAAGTTAAAGGAACAATATCGCCAAATATACGATTAAGAAAAAGTGGGAAAAAGTATTTAAGAATGTACGCAAAAGGAACATTTGATGTTTACATACAAAGAAATTATGCTTATGGGTTTACTGGTTCAGCAGCAACACGATATACATTAGCAGATTATACATATTTAAAAATACCTGTGTTTTTTGATGAGAATAATTGGATTGAGGAATTTTCAATTGCTATTACAGCTACAACAGACTGCTGGTTTAATAAAATGGAATTTGACGATTTATAATTAAAAACTTAAAACTATGATATGGTTATTAGCAATACTCGGATTATACATCACTTTCATGAGAAAGTATTAAATTAAAACGATATGAATAGATTAAACATAAATATAGGTAAAGGTCTTGATTGGATTAATTCAAATCTTAGTCGAATTAAAACCATTGGTATAATTGTGTTAGTTTTAATGTTTATTATATCTGCTATTCAAAATGGTATTGACAGTAATAAGATGAATAATATGGTTGAAAGGATTACCGGATTAAATGTTCGTAATGATATTCTTCTAAAAGACAATAAAGAATTAACTGAAAAACTTTTAGCAGAACAAGATTTACGTAATACTTATAAAAAATCATTAGATTCATTATTGTTTGAAAAAAAGACATTAGCTATTGAAAATAAGAATTTGAAAAAAAAATTAGCTGATATACCAACATGGTTACTGAAAATACCTACTGAGAAAAGTTATGAATTTTTAAAAGATACAGCTTATCCATATTCAGGAGAATTAAAATTTCCATTTAATGAACCTCAGGTGAAAGGTATCCGTAAATCATATGAAGAGAATAAAGTTTATGAATTTTTAATAGATACTATGAACTCTCAACTTGCAAATTGTGAACAAATAGTTTCGGTTAAAGATTCTATTTACAACAGTCTTCAATCAAGTATGATGATTTATCAAAATAAAAGCATGAATAGTGAGAAAATAATTGAAAATTATGCTAAAAAAGAAGATATTTATAAGGATAATAATAAACAGTTGAAGCGTAGGCTTATTGTTTATAAAACAATGACAGCAATTGGAATAATAATAGTTTTAATTTTAGCATTATGACCTTCGAAGAAATAATATACGATATTTTAGAAATCAAGGGAGCTATTGAAGATGATTCTGATATTGAAGAAATGTGGATACTTCATAAAATGAATCGTTATCGGGCATTCCATATTTCTAGCGAATACTCTATGACTAATCAGATTGATCCATCTTGGCTTCAGAGAGTATATAAATTTGCTTTTGAAAAAACAAGTGCTGCTGATGATCCTAATATAACTTACAACAGTATTGATCTTGGAAAGGCTATCCTTCCATCTTTAGTAAATTTACCAGATGATATTGGTCTTTATCGTCTTGCCGGGTCATCGGCTATTATGCAATTTGAACCTTGCGACTTTAACCGGTTAATGATGAAATCTGAAATAGGAGAAGAAAAAAATGAAGGTTATGGTTATTATTCAAGAGTTGGAAATGCAGTATATATCACTCCTTATATAATGGAAGGATCAGCAATAATAATTGCAGATAATCCAATGGATATCAAGATAAATGATGGTGGAGTTTTAAGAGATATGACTTTTGCAGATCAATATCCTCTTGATCCTATTTTAGCTCAAAAAGCTGTAATTGATCTACTCACTAAAGATCTTCAAATTAGTGAAAATGCTATTATGGATGTTGTAAATGATTCACAAAGAGATTTTAAATTAATGAAAAATGAGCAGGGAGTTCAAAGAAATCAAAGATAGATGCGAGAAAAAGCTCAGTAATAAGCCAGATAAAATTACCTGGACAGCAAAAGAATTTAGGTTAGTTATTTGGATATATATTTATTGGATGATTAGAGCAGCTATTAATGGTTATCCTATTAAAATACGAACAGTTGGAATGTTTGCCCTGCATAAAGAACCGGTGAGAGGATTAAGTGAAGATGAAAAGAAAAGATATTTTTTAAGTAATAGGTTGTTTGGACCTATGTTTACACTTAAATTTACAGGTAAGAAGTTTCCTGATCATTTTTATTTTTATCCAAATCAGAAAATAATTAGAAAATTAGGATATATTTTAGATTCAGATACCGTTTACGAACTTAATAAATCATGAAAAGACTATCTATAAGACAAGCAATGATTAATGCCATCGAGGAAACTGATGAAGTTCTTGGTAGGTATCCTAATCAGATGCTCAAGTGGGCAAAGTATATTGAGAGAGAGATTGGATCATTAAATGGCTATAAAGTCAAATCTAAGCTATTTACTGTTACCGGATGTAAAATTATATTACCAGAGGATTGTTATCGCGTTATAGGAATGTTCCCGGGTGATCATGAAGATGAATGTAATACTCAATATCGCGATATTACAACTCCGGTTATTCAGGAAGAAGATATTATTGGTGCAGATGTATATGGTCGTGATTTATCTTATCTGTGGATTCCTTTAAATACTACATGGGTAAGTCCAATAATTTATGAAGAAATTACTGATGAACTTCATTTAATAAAAGAGTATGAAAATCAGGAATTGACACTTGTTTACAATTATATTGAAACTGATGAGAAAGGATTTTGGAAAGTCAATGAATCTCATATTGATGCAATATCAAAATACATTCAATATATGTATGCTCGGAAGTTTCGTTGGAAATTATTTAAAAGTGATAAAATGTTACGTCAAGGTCATTTAGCTACTATTGAAGATTTAAAAAGAGATTATTCAATAGCTGTAAGAAGTGCCAGGGCAGAAGATGGAAAAGAGACACCTTTTGAAAAGACTCAATATTAATGGAACCAATCAAAAATAAAGTCAGTGAAGGATTGCATTTAGATTTCAATCCATTCAATCAGCCGGTAAATACTATGCGTGATAATCGTAATGGTATTATTACTGATCTTGAAGATGGAAGTCATGTGTGGGCCAATCTTAATGGAACGAGTTTAATTTTTGAATTAGATCCAAACGATAATATAATGGCTAATTGTTGGATCAGAGAAAGACTTTTTTTAATTGTTCTTAATATAGTTGAAGATTATGTAGTTATTTACGAAGCTTTATATGATGAAACTGGTGATTTCACTTCTTTGGAAAATAGATGGGAAGGATCTAACACTGAATTAAACTTAAGCCTTGATCATCCAATAAGAGCAATATTCGGGTTTTACGAAAATGATAAGGTGCAGAGAATCTATTGGACAGACAATTTTAATCCACCAAGAGTTATTAACGTAAAAGATGATAACAGGGTAACTATCGAAGAAAAATTTGCAAATTTCTTTCCAATAATAGATCCCGGGTATGGAACATTTACTTTCGATTCATTAGTAGCTGGCGGTAATTGTAAAGCAGGTATTCATTTTTTTGCATGGAGATTATTTAAAGAAGGATATTATACTGATTGGTCATATTTATCTTCAGGAGTTCCTGTATTAGAAACTGCTGTAATGATAACTTATGATGCTTATCAGGAAATGCAAGGAGCTGCTCCGAATGAAGTAACTTCAAAGAAAATAAGAATAGTATTATCTGATCTTGATACAGATTATGATTCAATTCAGGTAGCAGCTTTTTATTCAAATGATTATAATTCAGCTCAGGCAGGAGTTATTTTTTATGATGGAGATATATCTGGAACTTCAATGACTTTAGATTATCTCGGGAATGAGAATCTTGGCACAGTAACTATTGACGATTTACTTGAAACAACTGTCGTTATTGAGACTTGCAAGGATATGGCTCATATTAAAAAAAGAAACATATTCGCTAATATAAAAGAAAGAGAAGAAATTGATGTTTCCGGAGTTCATAGTGAGGGTAAAAACAATGAGATGGAAGTTACTATGGAACCAATAAGGCATGGTTTAATGCTTGATTCAACTGGTTATCCTGGCAACTCGTGGTCAACCGGAAACAAAGCTTTATCTGCAATCAAAAACGGAATGACCGAAATGGCTTCTGTTGGAGATCTTTATCCGTTTATTTATTATAAAGCAGTAACAGAATGTACTTTTGACGATGGTGCAATGGGTACCAGAACAATACCTGCTGGAAATATATTTAAACTTGAAATGGTGCTTGATGTAGTTGATTTAACTACTGGATCAGCAAAGCCAATAACATTTAAGTCAAAATACAGACCGGCATCAGCTGGTGCTTTTGATTTAAACACAAATGTTTCTGAGACAAAAGAAATTTATAATGATTATTATAATTTCAAAAATCCATATTTTGTCAATAATTTCAGAGGTTATCCAAGAGGTGAAACAGTACGTTTAGGAGTTACTTTCTTTGATAAAACCGGAAGGCCTTTTTTTACCAGACATTTATATAATACTGAAACTTCTTTTGGTGGATTATACAATATTGGCCCGGGAGATTTTACAAGTTCTCCTCCAGGTGATGGATCAACTTATGGCGGATTATCACAAACTCATTATGCTATATGGGAAAGTTTAGTTAGTGATATACCTAAAGCAATAGTTGGAAGTTCATTAGGAATAAGAGTAAGTGGGATTGATATTACTGATATTAAAGATAAGATAGGAGGATTCTCTATCGTTAGAGCCCCAATAGAAAGGCAGCGAGTTGCTTATGGTGTTCTTAATGGAATGATAGCAGAAGGTGCTTCATCTAATGATATAAAAGTAAAAGCTCCTTTTAGAAATGTAGATTCTGATGCTGATCTTTATGATAAAGGTTACTCTTTTTGGTGTCCGGAAGATATGTTTAATTTTACAGGATTCTCTATTCAGCCCGGAGATAAAATAAGAAATGAATATTATTTAACTCCATGTGTTGCAGATGAATCTGAACAAGTTAATTTTAATGGAATGGGCAGAGAAGAATCTGATAGTTATTGTTTGTATCAGAAATTTTTATATTACACTGATGATACTGGTGCCGGAACAAACGGAGAATTGCTTGAAGAGCATGAAGTAAGCGTTTATACTAAATATCAAATTGGTGATGCTTCTGCTGTAGATGGAATAGTTATTGATCCATCAAATGCTAATAAATTATTTTTTGATGAAACAACATTTGCAGGACTTAGATCTCATGCTACTCGTCAAGGTATAATTATTTTTGATGAACTCGAGGCTTCTGGAACAAATATTAAAGGAAAGCATAATTTATCCTGGTCAAATCCTCAACTTTTAATGTGTAGTGTTTTTAGAGAGAATAGCAATCCATACGGCGGCCTTGGTGATTCTGCTTTAGCAAATACTCTTTATATTGGAACCGGTCATTATCAAGAAATAAATGATGATGTTTTGAATGATATTTATGATGGAGCTAATTATATCTTCAATGACATTGATATTTATGGTGGAGATACTTATGTGTGTATGTTTGATTTTATGCATATGCTTAAAAATGAAGATAGATTAGGTGTTTATAGTGGTTTTAATCATTCTGTTATTGTTCCGATAGAAACACGCATCAATCTTGATTATCGTGAAGGAGATCATATTGCTAAAAATAGAAGTTATGACACTAGCAATACTGATGGTATGAGGAGAAATTCTACTAAAGGTCATAATTGGGATGATTTTAATTACAATGATGGTTATTCATCAGATAATATTGATGATTATTATTTAGCGTTACCATATAATTTCAGGCTTGAAAATAAGTTTGATGCAAGGATGAGATATTCTGCAGCTAAATCATATGGTGAGCTGGAAGATAATTTTAGAAAATTCAGCGCATTAAATTATATGGATGTGTCTACTGAATATGGATCAATTACAAATATTAAAAGTAAATTCAGTAAAGTAATATACTGGCAAAGAGATGCTGTTGGTTATATTCCTATAAATGAAAGAGCTTTATCTACAAATCAATTTGGAGATCCGGTACAATTAGGTGTTGGTGGTATTTTTGAAAGATATGATGAGATGATTGATAAACTTGGAAATAGTAATCAATTTGGTTTAGTAGAATCTAATGCAGGATTTCATTGGTATGATGCTGTAAGAAAAGTATTTGTTAGTATAGCAAATAATCTTCAATTCTCACATGATTCTATTGCAAAAGGACTTGACAGCTTCTTTGTAAATGATATTCCAAATAATATGGATCAATATGACTTCACTTCTCCAAATATTAATTTTGGTATAGTAGGAGGGTTTGATATTCGTAATAAATTAATTTTTGTTACCTTTAGAATGCCGGGTGAGTTATTTGAAACTATTTGTTATAATATTAAGAAGAATAAATTTATAGGATTCTTTGATTTTAAAGTAAGGCGTTATTTCAATTGGAAAGACTACCTTTATTCAATCGATGATAATTTAAATAATATTCATCAACACGGAATAGGAAGTCCAGGTATGTATCATGGAGTTTTTTATAATCAATACTTTGAAATCATTGTTAAGGAGCAGTCTAATCTTCCTATTATTTATGATAATTTTGAATTTATATCAAGTCAGGATACATTTAAACAACTTGTGTATGAAGATCAATTAGGAGCTTCTGTATCTGATTTAATAAACAATTCGCGAAATATTAAGTTTAGAAATAAAAGATATTATGGTAACTTTCCAAGGATAGAAAGAGAAAGATTGTCTGGTGGATATATAAAAATGAAGTTTATTAATTACAGTACAACTTCTATATGGTTTGAGGAATTGAAAACGTATTTCAGAAAAATGATATAAAATGGCAACAAAAGAAAAACCAACAACTAAAAAAACTACAAGTAGGAAACCTACTATGTATAATATACCTGAGCTTACGGTAATGTCATCTGCTGATATTGAGAATAAAAATCTTCAGAAAAAACTTAAATCTTATGGATTATATCAGGATGGACAAGTCGATGGTATAATTGGGCCTAAAACTAAAAGAGCATTAGCTGAATATGAAAAGATGAATGCTCTAAAAGAGAATGAAATTACAGCAACAGGTGATAAGAGATATACTCCTTTAAATTCAGGAGGTTGGGAATATTATAAGGATTCAGATACATGGGTGCATCCAACAAAAAGAGATGCTAAAGGAAATTTAAAAACAATGACTTCAGATGAAGCTAAGAATAAATTTCCAAATCTTATTTCTCGGCCAAAATATGTTGATGGCGGACCGGTTGCCGAGGTAATGACTGAAGAAGAAATTGCTGCTTCAAAAGATAAAGATAAGTTAGTTTCAGGTTTTGTTGATGGTGGTATAGGGATGGTTACTGATTTAGGATCAGGAATACTTGATAGTAGGAAAAATACTCTTTTAAATAATCAAGATAGCCGTTACGATCCTGCCTCAACATTAAAAAAAGCAAATTCCTTAGATACTGGATCTTCAATACTTTCAGGAGCAGGTAAAGGAGCCGCTATCGGTGCCGCGGGTGGTCCGGTTGGAGCTGCTATTGGAGCAGGTGTTGGTGCTATCGTATCAGGAATAGGTAGTATGTTCAATAAAAAAGCAAAAGATAAAGAAATTGAAGCAGCAACAGCTAAATGGTCTGCAGGAAAGACTAAAGAGCACGCTGATTATATAACTGCATCAGGATATAAAGAAGGTGGTAAAATAACCGGTAAAGGTGGGCCTAAATCAGATAATGTAAACATGAAAGCTGAAAATGGATCATTTATCGTTCCTGCTGAAAATTCAGATATTGGAATGGAAATAGGAAAAACTTATCTTGGATGGGATGATCAAACTCATGCTAAAAAAGATAATGGAGGAACTGACATTAAAGTAAGTCCAAAGGAAGTTTTCTATACCCCAGAAGAAGTTGGTGTACTTAAATATTACGGTGTTAATCTTGATAGTCTTGCTCCAAAAGCTAAAAGTAAAATTCAAATGAAAGATGGAGGTATGAAAAAGAAAAATAATTTTGAAGATGGCGGCTGGATATACGATAAAGAAAAAGGATTAGTAATGTCTCCTGATGGTCGTGTGGCTTACGATAAAGACGGTAATGAATATAATGTGCAGTCAGCAACAGGTAAATTATCAACAACTCCTGATAAAGAAAAGACTATGTGGGGAAAAAGTATTTACAGTACTCATGCTCCGGTAGATAATACGGAAAGTCCTGAAGTTAATACTAAAGAAGATTTTGAAAGAAAATGGTATGATTACGCTCCTGAGGCTGCTGGTATTGTCCAGGCAGCTGGTAGTGCCGCAGGATTAATGAGAGCCGGAGAAGCTCCTGATCTTAATGTTAGCAGAACATTAAAGAAACTTAGTGGTGAAGTAAGGCGTAATGCTCAATACGGATACGAAAATCAAGTATTAAATGCTTTGGATTCTCAGATTGAAAGAAAGCGAAGAGATGCAAATAATGCTATATCAGCAAAAGGTGGATCTGCTCAGGAGGTTCTTGCTTCTCAACAAAAATTACTCGAAACTACATTAGACCAAAAAACTAAAATTAAATTTGCCGATGCCCAGGAAAAAGCTCGTAAATGGGCAGACGTTTTAAAGGTTGACTCAGCTATTGCCGGTCAGGAATTTGATATTTCTAAAATAAATGTTGATCAATATTATAAAACTCAAGATGTTTTTGCAGGAATGCTTTCAGCTGGAATCTCCAACATTGTAGGAGCAAGACAGTTGAAAAATGAGCAAGATACAATTAGAGAGATTGGTGGAACAAATCCTACTTTTAATAGATAAAAATAAAAAATTATGGGGTTTCTATCTTATGGTAGTGCTAAAGGACTTTCCGTTCAGCACGATTTTCAGAAGGACATTGACCGTCTGTACAAAAGGGAATCTTATCGAAGTCAGATAAATGCTCAAAAAGAGCAAAAAACTAAGTATTATGCTGAACTAATGAAAGAGCATGATGCTGAATCTCCATGGATAAGAGCGAAATTAGAAGAAGAATATAAAAAGTTAAATGGTGAAATTGCTGATTTTGCTATTGAAAATCCTAATTTTGAAACTGATGTAAATAAAATGAGTGAATTTTTATCTAAAACTGATAAATATTTAAATAATGATTTAGTCAGGATGGATAAGCAGTCAAAAGATCAGTATGCAAAAATGACTGAAACATTTAATAATGGAGAAATTGACGAAGATCAATGGTTAGAGGAAAGTGAAAAATATGATAATTGGATGCGGAATGGTACTGAAGCTGGTCAGGAATATGCAAGTGGATATATATTTAATGGAAATAAATTACCATCATATAAAGAAATTTTAATGGCAGGAAATGAAGCATTACAAGGTGTCTCTGCTATTGAGCGAAATGGTAATATGATGAATATTGTTGAAAAAACTCCTCAAGAAAGAATAAGCACAAGGGCATTATGGGATTTACAAGATCCTCAATATGGAAAAGTTATTCAAAGAAATTTTGAAAAATTCAATGAACAGAATAAAGGATTTTATAAAAATGCTCTTGATTATCATATGGCTAATCTTTCTATCGGCGAAGAAGAAAAGATAACAAGTATGACCTGGGACCCTTCTTATAAAGCAAAAATTGAAAGTCAGGCTAAGCAGCAAGAGGAAATGGTGAAAACATCACCTGCCTGGGCAAGAAATATAGCCAGTCAATGGAATGAAGGTGCTGTAATAGCTTATCATAAAGGAATGGAAGTATTTACTCCTGCCGGAAAGATAGGTGCTCCAATGTATTTTAATAAAGGAACTGCTGTTAAATACCAACTTGAAGGTGGTGATTTTAAAGAGGCTAATCTTAGCGGTACTTTTGTGATGAAAGGAATTGAAGAGATGAAAATTATGCCAGATGGATCTTATATGAAGGTTAATGTAGAAACTCGTATAAATGAACAGGATGTAGCTCAAGCTGCTTTATATAAAGTTACAATTGACGGTGTTGATAAAACTATGACTTCTGCGCAATTTGCTCAGTGGAAATCAACTTTAAATGGTTTAAGTGATGAAGAATTACAAATAATTAATAATGCTGATGGAACTCAAAAAATTATAGCTCGTGATCCGAATAATTCTGGCCGTATAGATGCAATAACAGTAACTCAGATAGATCAAAAATCTACTTGGGGGCAACAATATCAAAACGCAGGATTTAATGCCACTGGAACATATTCACCTAATATGATAAGTATTGGTGGAGAAAGTGCTAAATTTCCAGTATATGAAGGTAGTATTTGGATTAAAGCAAATATTAGTCCAGAAACACTTCAATCATATGAGGCAGAATGGGGCGGACAAGCCAAGACAAATCTTCAAGTAGAGTATGGAACGAATCAATCTACTCAAGTTATAGCCCGCTCATTTGCTGATGGTAATTATGAATTTGGATTAAACTTTATGAATCAAAAATATGGTGATGGATGGAAGTTATATGAAGCTAATTCAAGTTTAGTTGTTAATGATAAAGGTGGGCCATTTATGCTTGATGGAAAAAGTTACAAGAAAAGAATTTACAATACACAGACAGGTGAATATTTTTATTCTAATTAAGATATGCCAGATCCGATATTAAAAAATGCAGTAAAAGTACCTGGTGGTTTACAAGGTGCTACTTCTATTCAGAAAGATTCTCAACTTTCAGGAAATTTATATTCTTCACCAACAACAAATGAAAAAGATCAAGATACTCCTGATATTCTTAAAGATGCAGTTAGAGTAAGTGATAATCATTTTAAATTTGATAAAACTAAAGATGATTATATAGCTGAAGTAAAGCAAATAGCTGAAAAATATGTTGATGATTATAAGAAAGTAACCGGTGATATGTATATTACCGATAAGGAAAAAACGGACCGGGTAACTGAGATTGATGCTACTATCAAAAACTTAAAAAGAGAAATGGATTCATATGAATCTGATTTAAGAAATGTTGATTTAAGACTTGGTAGGAAAACAAAAGCAATTGGTGGTATTCGTGGTGCTAAAGAAGCTATTCAAAATTTATCTAATGAAAAGAAAGCTCTTAAAGCAGAAGTAAGAGAAGTTACTCCTGAGATAAAAAAGGAAATTGAAGAAGGTTACGGTATATTCAATGGATTAAAAGATGCTGATTTAAAAGAAAAATACGGAGATCATTTTCTTAATAAAGCATATAATTCAGTTATCAATGATAAACTTGAAATACTTGACAAAAAAAGACTTGAAGAGAAAAGTCCTGAAACTGATTTATCCTGGGCCGCTATTAAATATGCAGGAAAGGATGAAAAGAAAACAAGTAAGAAAGAAGCTGATATTCCTAAAGAAGATTTAGATAAAGTATGGTCTAATGCAACTAATAAAAAGGAATATCTAAATGGTGATGTAAATAAAAGAAGGCAAATGATATTTCAGGAAGCAAAGAAAATTGCCGCTACTAAAGAAGATGTTGAAGATAAAGATGCTTTAGCTCATAAAATAGCAGGAAGTCTTTTGAAAAAATTTGCATTTTCTGAAGATGGTAATATGACTATTGAAGGAGTTCAGCTTTTTAATGAATATATGTTAAATCAGGTAAATGATTTAATTGATTATTATGAATCAGCTATTGGACCAGGTGTAATATTTAATATGGATACTACTGATCCATGGAGAAATGTAGCAGATCAAAAAAGACAATTAAATGGAAAAAGTCCTTATGATCAAGATTTTTATAAAAATTCACCAGCTTCACTTCCTTTAAGTGAGAAAAATAAAAAATATGGTAAAGAAAATGTTAATGCTTGGTTAACAAATACAACAAGAGATTTGAATCAGCTCTTTAAAGTAAGAGAACAGTTAAGCGAGATTTCCGAAATTCCTTTAGCACGTAGAGGTATAAGAGATGTTGGAAAAGGATTTAAAAGTGTTGATGCTCGTGATATGCTTATTGGGCTTCCACAAATGGCTGATGCTTTAAATATAACAGGTATTGCTAAAAGACTTGAAAAAGGAGAATCGATTACCTTACCTGAAGAATTAGCATTGAAGGCATATGCTACATTAGGATATGCTAATAATTATGATACTCAAGGAAACTGGTTTAAAGCAACGGCCGGGGCAATGCAAATGATTCCTTATATGGCCGAGTTTGCTTATACTGGTGGCGCATTTACAGCAACTAAAGAAGCTTTTGGTGCCGGGTTAAAACCGGTTATGAGAAAAATATTAGCTAAGAAAAGTGGAAAATTTGCAACTAAAATAGCTGACTTAACAACACTTAATATCGCAAGAGTAAGTGGAGCTGCCGCTCAAGCTGCATTATTACCACAGATGTATATCCAAAGTACAGCTGAGAATATCAGGCCTAATATAGTATTAGCTCCAGGGATGGATGATGCCACTTTTGAATTGCAGAAAAATACAGGAGATTCATTTGGAAAAGGATTAGCTAAAGGATATATGTCAGCTTTTACAGAAATGGCTTTTGAGAGAAGTGGTCAGTATTTAATGAAAGCAATTCCCGGTGCTGGTAAAGCTGCGAATTTCGCTAAAAGAAAATTAACCGGTAAAGATTTTATTGAACGTAAGATTCTTGATGATTTTATGAAAATGAAAGGCATTAAGGCTATTACTGATATGAATCAATATATTACCAGAAATAAACTTGGTTGGGATGGTGTCTTTGAGGAATATCTTGAAGAACTTGGTGGTTATTTTACAGATAGAGTAATTCAGGGAAAATCAGCACAAAGTAAAGATTTTTGGGATGATCAATTAACCACATTCATGACTGTTGGTTTATTTGGTGTTCCTATGTATGCTGCTAATGTTACAAATGCTTTTACTCAAGGAAAGGATGTCAAGTTTACAATGACTGATACTGAGAGTAATGAGGAAAAAGAGGTTACTTTATCCAGGCCTGTATATCAAGATCTGATGGATGTTCTTGAAAAACGTGATGGTGTTTATATTGATAGTGATGCTTTCCAGAAATTCATAGATAAGCATGGTGAAGGAATGAGTCAGGAACAATTTGATCTTGTTACGAGTTTAACTATTAATGAAGGTAAAAACAGAATTTTAGAAGAAACTAAAAAACAAGGATTTAACAGAGAAGAAGATTGGAAAGATGACTTTGATCCTAATATTTTTGAAGATGAAAAATCTGAATTAACTGAAGAAGAAATAAAAATAAGAGATGAGGAGAATAAAAGAATAACTGAAAAATATAAAGATCTTGCTGATAATGGACTCTTGGTTAAGGAAAATCAAAATGGTCAGTATCTTGAACCGGATAAAGAATCCATTGATTATTTACATGCTGAAGTTGCTAAACAATTAAGTGAAAAAGTAGAACTTGATAAGTATGGTAATAGAGTAAATGTTACTCCGGATATTGAAAAACTTCAAAGACAAGTTGATGTACTTCATAAATATCAAAATAAATTTCATAACCAAAAAACAAATTTCAAAGATTTAAGTATTGAAGACAAACATAAAAGACTTGAAATTGATTTAGATCGAGGTGAAAAATTATCCGGAACTGCAAGCCATGTTACTAATAGAAAATTTCAGGTAAAACTTTCTGATGGTAGAATAGTTGATGCTTTTTATAATGTAAATTTAGATCAGAAAGATAATGAAAAGGCTAATCAAGCTGTATTACAAAATCAGAAATTAAGTTTAGAACTTGAAGAATGGGAAAGTTGGAATCCAAATCTTGAAATAGGTAAAAAGATTGAAGGAATAATAATACCTTATTTCGATAAAATAAATGTAAAACTTGAAGACGGAACTGTGATAGGATCTGTTCAGATAACAGACTTTAATGAAAAAAGAAGAAAGGATAGAGATTTAGAAAGAAAAGAAAAAGAGATTGTTGAAAATTTAAAGAAAAGTGCTTCTGAGTTTTTTACTGGGGCAGCAATATTTTCTGGTGGTATTAACAGAGTAGTTGATCAAGGTGAAAAAGATGAACTTGGCAAGAAGTTTATTCAGATGGTCAAAGATGCAGGTGATTGGGGTGGAATACAGATCGAAAAAGCTTTTGAAAAACTACTTGATTTTATAAGATCATTAGATACTATTGATGATGAGCAGAAAGGATTCTTAATTGCTCTTGCACACGATAATCGTGATAAAGTTGAAAAGGCTATTGCTGAACAGCAGTTAAAAGCTAAAGGATTTGCAAAAGAAGCTAAAGAATTAAAAGTCGATGATCTTGAAATTCCAGAAATGCATGGTGTTGCATTAAGCGGTTCAAATAAGACTGATGCTTTGCTTCAGGGTTTTGCTCCATTATGGGTAGCTATAGCTGAAAATACAAATACAACAAAAGAAATTGTAGAAAGAAAGTTCTATTTATTAGCAAAACAGGAAGGTGTTTTATCAAATTTTGAAAATGAAGCACTTTTTAGCCAATATTTAGGCTCTTTACTTGGCCGTGATGAAGTTACTGATCAGATAGTAGATATGCTCAGGAAGAGTACTATTGGATCAGCAGTGAGCTTATTTGCTAATTATAATAATATGTATTTAGCAAAACAGTATGGTTATATCTTTAATAAAGGAAAGCTTACAAGGACTTTATTAAATCCATCTCAAAAATATGATGAGTTTAGAGAATCATTTTTTAACAATGCAAAAAATTATACATGGAATGGATATACCGGTTATGATGCTATAAAAAGAAGAATATATGTTCATGTTGAAGAAATGAATAATCGTTTCAGAAATAAAAATCAAGACTGGGAATATTACGATAATCAATCTACTGAAAAGCGTGAAGAACTTCGTAGAGAGCAACACAATTCTGATATTTCTTTATTAAGTGAAATAACAGGTATTTCAAAAGATATATGGAGTCAATATTTCAGTTCTCAAACAGCAGAAACTAAAGCTAAATCCTCAAGAGAATCAGCAAATGAAGCAGAGTTTACAACATATGATAATTTATTAAAATATGATACTTGGCGAGGTAATCATCGTCGTATTCAAAGTAATATTGCATTTAATTTATGGTATCAAACAATAAAGTCACCTAATTTTGAATTAGCTTTCAATAATTTCTTTACTATCGGTAATGAACAAACTGGAGCATTATCTAATCTTTATAAATTAAGTACAGCAATAACTTCAGTTGATGAAATAGGTTTGAGCGGAAATGATATTAAAGGAGATCGATTTAATTCATTTATGCAGTCAAGTAACATAAGTGATATTGCAAAAAGTATAACCCAAAGTCAGGTTAAAAATCATATTGTTGATTATTACAGAAGTAAAGGAATAGAAATGGAGCTTTCCTACATCAATGGTATTCATAATCTTGATGAAAATAAAGGAAAGAAAGGAACTCAGACTGTAGGAATGTCAAATGAAGATTTATGGCTTGTTCAACTTCAAGCTTTTCTTGAGGGAGAGGAAGTTTATCCACATTGGATAGGCCAATTTGGAGATAAACCTTCATTAACCATTGTTGATGCACCTAAAATTTCTAATCTCACTGAAGAACAACTGCAATCAATGAGAAAACGATTCCCTGAATTTGATAATGCAGTAAAATGGTTTGAAACTGAGTATAAACCTTTTCTTTCTTCTTTTCTCCCTTCTCTTTCTCACGAAAAGATTCAGGAATTTATTTACAATTTTGCTAATAATATAGCTGCTACAAATGAAATATTCTTTGGAAAAAAAGATTCTTATACATCACTTATAGACATGGTTAAGCGTGGAGGATCGTCAAATTCTCCGGGCATTAAGATGAATGAATTTGTAGCTAATGGCGTTGGAGAAACATTCCAATTTGCACTTATAGATGATAAATTGGGCAATTGGGAAATGTTTGACGGTGTAGAATTTATGACTGGAGAGTATGCTGAGAGGATGCAAGTTTCAATGGGAACCATTTTAAGTAAAGCTAATCAGGATGAATATAAAGTTCTTTCTTCAGTAAAAGCATTAACTTCATTTATTGATCCGGAAACTGGGTTAAGGGGATTGACGAAAACAAATCGTTTAAATATTGATATTTTAGCTAACGCATTTCCAGGAAGTAAATTTGAACAGTTAAGGGATTTAATGAATGAAAAAGGAGTTGATGTAGCTTCATTTACTTCAGGTACTAAAAAATTCGAGAAAGCTAAAAATAATAAAGAACGCATTGATGCATCTATAAAGATGTGGGAAGATGATGGTTCATTGAAGAAAAAAATTGATATTCCTGAAAATGGAATAGTTACCAGATTAACTAAGCATGTCTATATTCAACAAGATCTTAGACATTCTTCAATTCCTACTTCTACAAAAATGCCTATTCAGACATTATCCAATACACTTATACTTGATAATGGGCCGGCTGTAAGTAACTTGATTAATAAGCTTCAGAATAAAGTGATGATTGAAATGGTCAAAGAGTTCGAAGGTAAGGCCATGGATGATGTTAAACTTGAATGGTTAAAAGAAGCTGTTAATCAACATTCCCAACCCGAAATATTTGATATGCTTGAAGCAGGGATTACTCCATATGAACCTGCTTTAGCTAATTTCTTAAGAAAAATGCTTGCTGGTACATTAACCAGAAAAGCTCTTGAGATGCCAATCAACAGACTTACCACTCAAGAAATACCTGATCCTGATGGGTTACTTGAAGGTAGAAGATCCTGGTCAGGAACTTATAGTACAGGAGAAAAAGAATGGAAAGCTGATGTTATTTTACTTCCAGACATAGCTGCTAATGTTACTGGTGCGAGATATGAAGACGCTCAATTTGAAGGAGATATTGACGGAGCTTTAAATCAAGTGCTTCAACGTAGAGAATATTACTCAGATTTATTTGATGAGTATGGGAATATTATGTGGTGGGAGATAGTTGCAAGAAATGGAGTTATACCCGGGGAATATATAATATCAACAAGAGTTCCTGCTGATGATTTACATTCACATACAGTTGGTCGATTAAAACATAAAATATCTGGTGGTAATTTTACCATGCTTGATAATGAGAGTCAGTTAGCTTCAGGATCTGACTTTGATGGTGATCAGCGTTTTAATCAAGTTTTCTTTAAAGATAAGAATGGTAAGATTATCCTTGATAATTCAAAAGAAGGTATTGCTAATCAGATTATGCAAATGATAGCAATAGATTATACCAAACCTAAATTTGATGCAAAGATTAAAGCTGCTATTAATACTAAACTTTATGATGATATTGTTAAACGAGTAAGGGAACGTGAAGGTATAACAGAAAATCAATTCTCATTTATGGACCCAAGAGGATTCGATAAAGCTCGTAGAGAGAATATGACTGGTGTTAAAATGAAAGGAATGCTTACTGATGCAGTAACTATTTACGGACTTCTCGCTCATTTAAATATCAAATTCAATAGATCAATAGTTCTTCAGACTGGCAAGAGTAAAATTTCACTTACAGGTTTTGCTGCAGATCCTCAAGGAAAATTAAAACTTCATTTGGCTAATTTTCTTAATCTTGCATTTGATAATGCTGCTGATCCTAAGATAGAGGATATTGGCATTAATGAGATTACTTCAAATATGTTTGTTATAGCTTTACTTGGTAATAAAAATCTTGATACTAAAAATGATAAAGCTATTATAAAGCATATTGAACAAGTTGTTAAATACTTTACTTCTCCTGAAATGAGAGCCTTTACTTCAGCTATGAGAAGGCAAAATGGTGGGATGTATAGTGTTAATATGAAAGATTTGGAAATAAAATTCAAAAGAGATTTTGAAGGCGATCTACCAGGTCAGATTATTGAGTTCTATAAATTATCTCAAGAACTTCCTGAACTTAGAAGATTTTACAATTTAACACAAAGAGCATCTGGGAGTTCTGTAGAGATTCAAACAGATAAAGCTTTATATGACGATATAAGAGTAAACAGTAAGGAAAAATTCAAACTTATTGATGTTAAGCCTTTGTTTAACGAGAGAGGTGAACCTATTACTGAATTTAAATCAGCTAAAACAGCGCTTGAAATATCTGATATGTATATTTATCAGGATTCATGGATTCACACTCCGGTCGGTTTAGAAATTAGATCAGCTTTATTAAATAAGTTTAATAAAAAGAAAAGATTTTTCGTTAATGAATTAAAAAGCATTGATTATGCTTTAAGTAATATAGCAACATTAAGAGCTATTGGAGTAAGACAAAGTGCTTCTAATCTTGAAAAAGAATTACTTGCTAATATTGATAAGTACAGAAAAAAATATCCTGATAACAAATTTCTTCAAACCATTCAGAAAGTTTATAGAAATGGTAAATTTCGACTTGAAATAGCTCCAGATTATCGACAAGCAAAAATTGGAGAAAAAAATCTTAAACAAATAAGGGAAGACTTTGATTCTTTACCTGGTGAATTACAAGACAAATTTGCTGCTCATACTGTTTATCAGTTTGGTACAACTACCAGTACTTACGGCGGATCTTACTACAGTCTCTTAGGTACAGATTTTAGGATTAGTTTATCTCGAAAAGCTCAAAATGAATTATATGATTGGCAAGTAAATAACATTTCATCTATTGATAAATTACAAATGATGAATTGGGTATTAAGAGCGTCAAGAGTTCAAGAGTTTAAAGATAAATCGCAGATAGCGAATCCTTCATATGCCAATTATTATGATTATCAATCATTGGCCAATATTGCAACTCCAATATCTTATGACACACTAGAGGGTGTAACGGGGGTAACAAATGCTAATGAATATATTGAATATGCGGAAAATCATCAATTCAGTGCTCAGTCATTAAGAGATGAACTTAATAGTCGTTATGGATTAAATATTAAAAGTGTAACAAAAGAATTAGTTCCGGCGGCAAATAGACTTATGTCAGATTTAGAAAGAGAAGCTAAAGCAACTTTTCCTGTATATCCTAAAAGTAATGAGAGTCCGAAAAGTATGCTTGATTCTGATACAATGGGAGAGGCATTAGCTACTGAAGATCCTGAACTTCAAAAATTTATATTCGACAAATTAAGAAAGATGTATCCGGGAGTTGTATTCTTTTCTTCCCGTGAAGAATTTATGGATTTTGTTCATAAGAATGGCGGAAATGGTAGAGAGATTAATCCTCATGCTTTAGGTCATGCTTTTAAGAATGCAGTATTTGTAGATACAAATAAGGCTGTTCAATCTACTGTATTCCATGAACATGCTCATATTTATTGGGATGCTTTACCTTCAGATCATCCAGTTAAAGTTAAGTTATCAAATCTTTATAAAGAAAAATTTCCTGAATCTACTGATGCGGAGATTGAAGAAATGATAATTGGTGATATAGGTAGGGCCGGATACAAACTTGCTGATGTTAAGATGAATGGTAGTGCTTTACAAAAGTTTGTTGAGTTACTTAAAGAGTTCTGGAGAGCAGTTAAGCAAATATTCGGAGCTTCATCTAAAACTGATCTTGTTCAAGATATGGCATATTCTATTTGGAATAATTCTGACAATATTAATCCATCAACAAATCATGGAGAGGCTATTGTTAAGAATATGATATCTTATAATTTCAAAAAAGAAGAGATTCCTAACTTTGAAGGTGATACTCATACTCATTATATTGGAAGTAAACCTATTCCATCGGCAACTTCTGTTATTAAAGCTTCTTTAAGCGAACAGTTTGATCCTATAATTAAAGCTAAAGCTGCCATGGCTAAAGATCTTAAAATTTATAGAGGTCTTTCTAAGGAAAAATGGTCTGCAGAAGAAGCCAGGACTGAATCAGATGCAATCCAAAAATTATGGAGTGAAGATGTTCCTGAGAATGGAACCTTTATACATTCTGTTGCGGAAAGTGTATTTAGTAAAGAGCCAATTGTAATTACTCAAGAAGATATTGAATCTAATTTTGGTAAAGGTGAACTTGCTACTGAGGAGTATAGGTTATTAAAGAATGATTTTTATGATATGAAAGATGATATTCTTGATGCTTATCCTAATGCTAAGTTTATTACAGAACCTCATCTTATCAGTAAAAAATATAGAATCGGTGGATTTGCTGATCTTGTTGTTGATATAGGGAATAATCAGTTGTTAGTTTTTGACTTTAAAACAACTGAAAAAGAATTTGCTATGGATGACATGACTCCTTTACCAGAGTATAAAAAGCAATTTGGTACTTTAAAAGCTCCGTTTCAAAATATACCAAATTCAAAATATTCTCAACATATGCTTCAGCTTAATATGTATAGCAATATGCTTGAAGAACAGGAAGATCCTAAAGCTGAACCTATTAAAAAAACGATAGAAACAGATGAATTAACTCCTGATGAAAGAGCTGCTGTTGAATGGGTAAATTCATTAAATGCCAGTGAGCAATCACAAGAACAGTTTGTTCAGGATAAACGCTATACACTTGTAAAAAAATTACAGAATGAAGGTAAAATAACCAGGGATTCTAATAATAATGCTGCAGAAAGCTTTACACCTAAAATGGTTCAGAAAGAAATTACTGTTAAGCAGAAAAATAAAGTATTAAAAACTCGTATTGTTCCAATCATTGTTAAAAGAGGTAAAGACAATATCATAGAAAATGCAAGAATTGGTAATTGGGTAAAGATTCCTCGTAACGATAAAACTGAAAATATAACTGATCGTTTAATGCAGATGAATTATCTTAAACGTCAGAATGTTGAAAAGATATATCCTGACTTTGAAAAGACTTTAAGGGATCAGAATACTCCGGAATATCTTATTCGTGATATGCTTACTGCTTATCATTTCATGAATCTTTACACTAAAGATATTATGAATTTCAATAAAGATGAAATTGGTGATATCCGTAATGAAGGAGAAAAATCTTTATATGCAAAACTTACTACTTCTGAGGATGCAGGAGGTTTAGGTTATAGTTTAGAAGATCTTAACGGTAAAACATCTATGACTTCAGAGGAGTTATTTTTCTTAGCAATAAACAATATCGCTAAGTCAGCATATACTGATGAGAAACGAAATGAATTATTTAAAGAGATTGAAGTTTCAGCAAGATATAAAGCATTTCCTAATGAAAATGCCCCGGCAACAAAATGGTTTAAACTTGATGATAAAATAGTTCACGAAGTTGGGCTTAGAGATTTAGAAGTTGGAGATGAGGTGATGAGGGTTTATCAAATAAGAAGAAGATCCGGTAGAGAACCAATAGATACTTATCATTACATAGTCAAAAGTATTGATATTAAAAGAAGAAAAGTAACTGTTGAAAATGAAGATACCGGAGATATTAATGAATTATCACTTGAAAGTGTCAGAAATGGACTTTATAAATATGAATCAGAAACTCCTAAAGGTGTAAAACCAGTCGATTTTGTTCCAAGATATAATTATGAAAAGGAATCAATTCTTGAACGCCATTGGAATCCTGGATTTAGAGTTGGTGATATATCTGAAACAAGAGAAGGTGAAATTGATAACGAAGTAAAGACAAGACATATTAAAAAGGTATGGAAGTTCTTTAAAAACAATCCATCATGGGCTACTATTCAGGAGTTTTTAAATGAAGAAGAAAATGTAACTAATCTTTATAAAGAATTTAGTGTTCTTAGTGAAAAAATAGAACCGGTTGCTCAGTTTATTAAATTCATGAGAGAAGAAGCTATGAATCATTTTATGGCAGGATCTATTTCTCGTGAAAACAGAGAGGTTGGAGCTAATCCTAAACATATACTTCCTCAAACATTAAATCTTTATTACATACTTACAAATCATAAAGATCAGGTATGGAATGACTTTGACAGAGTTCAAGGTATTAGAGGAAATATGACTCCGAGAATGATTGAACAACGTTTTGTTCCACTTAACTTATTTACAACTCAGACTGAGGGTGAAACTAAGAAGTATATGCAGGAATCATTCTTAATGAATAGAGAGCTTGAAAGATTTACCGGTAAGATTGATTTCGATATAGCCACAACGGAATCTCAAGGTGTTAGGTATTGGAAAAGACCTAATGAAGTTAATGCAGAAGATCATCCAATAGAACGTGAATATCTTGAAATTCTTTATAAATATTATGAGAAATTTGATCCTGAACATAGGGAAATGGTTAATGCCAATAGAAATCCAAGAATTGAGATAAGCCAGATTTTTATGACAAGAAGTGAATTTATCAATAAATATGGTAGAAGATTTGGCCCGTTAATGGAGAAGAAGTTAAAGCCATCTTCATTGGATTCTATAAAGATGAAAGTTGTTAAAGGGTGGACAAGAAGGGGTAAGCCTGATTATGCAAGAGAAACCGATGGTAGTGTAATGATTAGAACTCTTGGTCAGATAAAAGAGATGTATATCCTTTCTGAAATGAATGATGATGAAAAAGTTAAATTTTTCGGGAAAAATTGGCGGCATATGTTTCTTAGAATACCAGGTGTTGTTACCGAGATGGGTAAAGGTAAAGCAAATGGTATTTTAACTTATCATATAAAAGAAGCAGAAAAAATTTCCAGAAAAGGTAGGGATGAACTTAATCTTCCTGAAAACATTACTAAACAACAAAGATCTATTCCGATTATCGGTAGAGGTAATACACTTTACTCAACAAGTAAATTAGTTGAGGCTGAAGCTACTGCTATTGATAGTATGATCAGATCTCATTATTTAAAGAGATTAATGGCTCCTTTAGACTGGATACTTTCCCGTTATATAGAAGAAGGTGTTAATCCTGAATCACGAGGATTAAATAGTATTGCTGCTTATTTAAAAGCCTGGGGTGAATATCAGCTATACAATATAAAGCCAGAAGATCAATTATTCTTAAAAGGAAAAACAATATCTGATATAGTTGATTTTGCCAATAGGGTAAATAGTTTGAATAAAATTATGTTCTCTCCAATTACTCAGGTAAACAATTTACTTATCGGGCAAACATTTGACCTTATTCGCGAACCTCATGCTGTAAAGACTGGTATTAAAAGATTATTTGGCGGAGATGGTTTTGTTTACAATACTGAAAAAATAAAAAATATTCTTAGAAGATATCAGCTGGCTAATATTACTCAGGACGCTTTATTTGATCAACTTGAGAAAGAATATAGGATATTATTCGGTGCAGTTGATGTGCAGGATATTGAGAAGTATGGTTATATGCCAATGGAATTTGTTGAAAAGGTAAATCAATTTGTTATCTTCATAGGTCTTATGACTGATGAAGAATGGAATGCTTATGACAAAAAAGGAAATACCAAGCCTGGTCAAAGAAATAATAAATTAACTTACCATAGGCTTTCTTTAATCGAGGGTAGGGTTAAAGATATTCATGGAGATTATGGTAAGTTATCAGCAGCACCTTTCTGGGCAACGAATACCGGTAAAGGTCTTCTTCAATTTAGAAAGTGGTTGCCGGCATTATTATGGGCTCAGTTTGCTCCTTATCATCTTGATAGAAATATGCAAGTTAGAAGTGGTATTTTACCTACTTTACATATTTTAGGAAAAATGATTGTTTATAATGCTCAGAATACTGCTAAAAGACAAAAAGAACTTCAGGATGAAATATTTGAAGCAAATGAATCTGGCGAAGGTTATAGTGATGCCTGGTTCGCTTACACTGATGAATATTTTGATACATTAATTGAAGCTGTGAACGGTGGTAAAATAAAGATTAAAGATTTATCAGATAGTGACAAAAGGAATCTTATCAGTGCAATTGCTCAAGTAGTTAGTTATATTGCTATAACTATTGGTTCGACAATGCTTTTGGGTGGTGATGATAATGATCGTTATCAGCCATTCTGGAAAAGACAGTTTATGCAAATATTTAATCGTTATTCCGGTGATGTTTTCTTCGTTTTTTCAATGGATAATTGGAAGTATTTTCAGGAGAATTTAGTCCCGGCGCTTGGTCTTTTAATAAATGGAAGTCAATTTTTACTGGATATTGCTTATGCTATAAAATCAATGTTTGACCCAACTTATGAAAAGAAAGCAAGATATAATAAAGATACAATGCTTGCTACTCAGGGTACTTATAAATTTCCAATTTCTTCTACTTATGTACTTCCTTCTGGATCCGCTATAAGGTATATGACGAAAAGGTGGAGAATACATTCGATGAGAAATAATTATCCTGATTTGAAAAAGTTTGATTTAGATGATGAAGATTTAAAAGAAATGGGAATTAATTCTAATTTAAGTGAATTTGATATTATTGAAAATTCTTATAAATACAAAAAAGTTTATAAGGATATGAAATTATCATCAGAATATAATGTCTTGAAAAATAAAGGTATTGATCCAGGAACTTATCTTGATGCTCAGATAGGAGAAAGTCTTCTTCGTGAAGAAAGTAGTAGGCTTGAAGATGCTTTAAAAATGATGACACTTCAAAGATTATATGATCAAGGTGATCTTGGTGATTATGATCAAATGTTAAAAGATGCTACTAAAATGAGAAAAATAAAAGCTGGTAAAGT
>Ga0210043_1000134_pt1 | contig 82272 bp, 80 predicted proteins | sample CryGeymet201501t_FD_183990 | JGI IMG/M metagenome (GOLD analysis project Ga0210043, IMG submission 183990) | Groundwater microbial communities from Crystal Geyser aquifers in Utah, USA - Crystal Geyser metaG 2015-01t (SPAdes) (version 2) | ecosystem: Environmental > Aquatic > Deep subsurface >... | reverse complement strand
ATTCTTTCGGTGTCTGTTTTTGAGAAAACCCCGCTGGATCAGGCTTTGTCAGGGGGCGATCAACTTGCAGAACAGACAACTTTTGCTAACCAACTAAATTTGTTCGACTTTTAACCGGACACTACTGACCAAAGGTACATGAAGTAATTTGAAGCCAGCTTATCGCAAACAATCGCTATGTACCCTTGGTTGATTGCGACAGGAATATCGGAAATCGCCAAGTAACCGATTGGGGCACGCGACGATAGCAACACCGTTCCCACTGGGAGCAAACCAGAACCTATTTGCGCGAGACCTTTTTCGGTAATTTTTCTTTCCGTGTCAAAAATGAAAACCGAGTCGTGACTTGATAAATCCCTAGGTGTAGACCAACGAACATTTCCATCCCAAAATTCCGGCGCTTTGGTGCTAGGTGTAGTACCGCCTTTGACTGAAATCACATCATCTAATGTGCATACCTCCCAATCCACCTGCGCCTCTTCCACGAACCACTGGCGGAACAGGGAATCGGCCATGGTTTCGAGGGTTTTGTTCTGGCGGTGCAGCAGGTCAATTTTGTCGTCGAGGCTACTGAGGACGGCGGCGATGGCTTTTTGTTCATCCGTGTTTTCTACAATTTCCACATCAATGGAATTCAGCAACGTTTGCGTAACGAGTGGGTGACTTGAGCCTTCCGCATGCTGATTCAAATCCAAATGTTTCAGAAAGTAGAAAAGGTATTTTGCGTTGTTTTTTTCTTTTGGTTTTGCTGCGAGCGCATTATCGGATACCCAGATTGGCTGATCTTCATAGTAGGTCGCGCCGCAATACGCACCGACTCGCCCGATTACAATAGTTTCGCCTTCATAGTTTGCATCTGCGCTGTAACCCAGTATCCCGTTGCCGCCATAAATCGGGGTTGCGCCCTCGCTTGACGGTCTCGTTTTGCCGTTTCCAAACTTGATTACGTCACCAAGTTTGCAATTCAGCATGCCACTCATACCTTCACCTTCGCCAGATTCTCGGCAATAGCCCTGTTCAGCTTCGCCTCTTCCAGCAACTGCGCCTCGAACTCCGCCTTCAGCGTAGCGAAGCGCTCGGCAAAGTTAAAATCGTCCTCTTCGTCAGGTAGGCCGACGTAGCGGCCCGGCGTAAGCACGTAGTCCAGTTCTGCTACGCGCGAGAGCGGCACGGAGGCGCAGAAGCCTTTTACGTCTTCGTACTGCAAACCCTCACCCCCAGCCCCTCTCCCGCTTGCGGGCGAGGGGAGTTGAAGCCAGGCATGGTAGGTGTCGGCGATCTGCTGAACGTCTTCCTGCGAAAGCTCCTTGGTGCGGCGGTTGATGAGGTGGCCGAGGTTGCGCGCGTCGATGAAGAGGATTTCCCCTTTGCGCGGGTGGCCGTTGGTTCTGGCACGATTCATGAACCACAGCGCGGCCGGGATCTGCGTATTCAGGAAGAGCTTGGCGGGCAGGTTGACGATGCAGTCGATGAGGTTGCCATCCGCGATGAGGGCCTTGCGGATTTCGCCTTCGCCGCTGGTCTTGCTGGTGAGCGCGCCTTTGGCGAGCACCACGCCGGCGCGACCTTGCGGGTTGAGGTGGTAGGCGAAGTGCTGCAACCAAGCGAAGTTGGCGTTGCCTGCGGGCGGTGTGCCGTATTTCCAGCGGCCATCGTTGCGCAGCAGTTCGCCGCTCCAGTCGCTGACGTTGAACGGCGGGTTGGCGATGATGAAATCGGCCTTGAGGTCTTTGTGCGCGTCGTTGAGGAAGGAGCCTTCGTTGTTCCATTTCACCTGCGAGGCGTCGATGCCGCGTATGGCGAGGTTCATCTTGGCCAGCCGCCAGGTGGTCTGGTTACTTTCCTGCCCGTAGATGGAGATGTCGTTGACGCGGCCTTGATGTTCTTCGACGAACTTTTCCGATTGCACGAACATGCCGCCCGAGCCGCAGCAGGGGTCGAACACGCGGCCTTTGTAGGGCTCCAGCATGGCGACCAGCAATTCAACAATGCTGCGCGGCGTGTAGAACTGCCCGCCCTGCTTGCCTTCGGCCAGCGCGAATTCGCCGAGGAAATATTCGAACACATGGCCCAGCACATCGGCACTGCGCGCCTTGGCATCGCCCAGCGCGATGTTGCCCACCAGGTCGATCAGCCCGCCGAGACTGGCGGGGTCGAGGTTTTGCCGCGCGAATACCTTGGGCAGCACGCCCTTGAGGATGGGGTTTTCTTTTTCGATGGCATCCATCGCCGCATCGACATGGCCGCCGATGTCGGGCTGCTTGGCCTTGGCAAGCAGGAATGACCAGCGTGCCTCGGACGGCACGAAAAAGATGTTCTCGGCTTTGTATTCGTCTTTGTCTTCGGGATCGGCCCCGGCCATTTCGCCTTCGCCTTTTTGCAGCTTGGTGTACATCTCCTCGAACGAGTCGGAGATGTATTTCAGGAAGATCAGGCCTAGCACTACATGCTTGTATTCGGCGGCGTCGATGTTCTTGCGCAGCTTGTCTGCGGCTTTCCAGAGTTGTTTTTCCAGCGGTTCGGCTTGGGTTTCTTTTGGTGCTTTGGCCATGGTTATTCTTGTTGTCTTTAACTATCAACGGGATGAACCGGGATTGTATGGCATTACAAGCATTAGTCAGACGATATTCTTGTCACCGCCTAATTGCGGTCATTCGGGAATGTTTTGACACGTGCTTCGATGACTTCTTCGACCGAGAAGCCGTCACTTCTGCAAGCTCAGGACATGCTTCGGCCGCGAATGGTTCGCCAGCAAGTTGGCTTCTGCAAAAGAATTGGAAGTGCGGTATGCGCCCTCGCTGCGCGAGGTTCACGCCAACACCAAGGTTCAACGCAGGAAATCGAACAGCGACAATTGGGTGATACGGGCGAAGGATTGCTGCGCGGCTTGCAGGGTGAGTTGTTGCTGGTTGAGTGTGCTGATCGCCTGCAGGAAATCGGTGTCCTGGATTTTGGACAGGGTCTGTTTGTATTGCAGGCCAAGGTCTTCGCCAGTGCTTTGCAGGGCATCCAGTTCGCGCAATCTTGCGCCTGTCGTCGCGCGCACTGCCAGTACTTTGTCCAGCCCATGCCCGAGTTCGCCCAGGCTCTGTTGCACTCCCTGCTGAAAGGCGGCAGTCGCCGCCGGATTGCCAATGCCCGGCGGTGCATTCAAGGTCGCGATCAAATTGGTCAGGGTGGCGAACACGCTCTGGTTGCTGCTTGGCGCGATATCAAAGACATCGGCATCGGCCGGTGCGCCCTGCACTTCGAACTGGATGCCGTTGAAGCTGATCGCCTGTCCGCTGACGTAAGGCTGCGCGGCAAGCACCGCCGTGCCGGGCGGGCCGGCGGTCACATCGGCCACATCAAAGGTCGTCACGCTGCCTGCCACATTGAACGTAACCTGGTACTGGTTGGCGGCATATTGCGTGGCATCCAGCACGCGACCTTGACTGATGATGCCGCTGCCGGTGTTGGCACCAGCCGGTGCAGTCTGGAAGGTGCCGTTGCCGTTGCGGATGCGCATGAAGATGTCGGCGCCGTTATCTGCGGCTGCAATCTGGCGCGAGGGAGCGGCCTGAATTAGGCGCTGCACATCGTCGCCCTGATAGCTCACGCCGGCGCCAGTCTCGACGAAGGGCTGGACACGCCCCTGCGCGCCGGAGAACAGGAAATTGCCCGCGCCGTCGGTGCTGTTGGCCAGGCCGATCAGTTCCTGCAAGCGGCCGCTCAAATCTCCGGCAATGCTGCGCAGATCGCTCGCGTTGAGGGTCGCGTTGCCGGCTTGCACCGTCAGTGCCTGTGCATCCTGCAACAGCGAGGTCACGCTGCCGAGGATGCTTTCGCTCAACGACAGTGTGTTGACCGCTGCGGTACGGTTGGCGGCAAACTGGGTGTTCGCCGCATCCGCCTGATTAAGTTCGATCGCGCGCGCGGCGGCGGCGGGATCATCCGCCGGATTGAGAATGCGCCGCCCGGTCGAGATCTGCGCCTGGGTTCGGGCCAGACTGGTTTGCAACTGGTTCATGTTGGCAACGCCTTCGCTGAACAGGGTACTAGTACTGATGCGCATGATGATTAGCCTCCGAGTTGCAGCAGTGAATCGAACATGGTCTGCGCGATCGCCATGGCTTTCGCCGCCGCCTGATAAGCTTGCTGGAATTTGAGCAGGTTCGCCGCTTCTTCATCCAGATTGACGCCGGATTCGGACTGCTGCGCGCGGCTGATCTGCGCCAGCATGCTGGATTGCGCCTGGCTGGTCACGTCCAGTTCGCGGGTTTGGCTGCCCACCTGCGCGATCAACTGGCCATAAGCCCCTTGATAACTGGTGGTGCCGTTGGCCAGCGTGTTCGCGGTCTGCAATTGCGCCAGCCTGAGCATGTTGCCGCCGTCGGTCGAGGCATTGCTGTTGGGGCCGATGCTGAAGGTGTCGCCCGCGACCGGAGTGCCGCTGATCTGTGTGGTCCAGCCGTTGATGGTGATTGGGGTGCCGGTGGTATAGGGTTGCGGACCGACCGGCGCACCGGTGCCGGTCGCGGTATAGGTGTTGGGGGGGGTACCAAAAGTCAGCGTGATCGGCTGTTGCAGGTTGGCATCCAGCGGCAGGCCGCCGCTGACAACGGGTTGGGCGATGGTCGCATTCCCCAGATTGGTGAGCGGCGTATTGGCCCGCAGCGGATTACCCGCCGCAATGCTCGCCGGATCGCCAATGGCCAGGGTGAAATCGCGCGCGCCGGTCGCGGTGGGGCGAATGCGCCAGGCATCGCCCGCCGCATCAGCCACCGACCCCGCCGTCCGTTGCAACGTGATGCCGGTGCCGCTGACCCCCTGCGGGGTGGCCAGTTGCGCTGCGGTGAACGACTGCACGGCGACGTTGGTCGCGGCATTGAATACGGTGTAACTGGCGCCGTCGAAACGCAATTCATAGTCGGCGCCGGTGAGCACGCCGCTATCGCTGATGGCGGCGCTCAAGGTGGCGTTGCCGACATTGCTGCTGGCGGCACCCACTTGCGGTGTGCCGGCATTGAAGAACGCGCCGCCGAGGGCGCCATTCAGGTCTATTCCTTGCTGGTGCTGCCGGTTGAAGGTGTCGGCGATGCCGATGGCGATGCGGCCGAGGGCGTTTTGCGCCGGATCAAGCACCTCGCTGCGGAACGCGAGGAAGCCGCCCAGATTGCCGCCCTGCAAAGCGTTTTGCTGAATGCGGCTGACGCCCCCGTTATTGACGTACACCACTTCCAGCGCGCTCTGGTCGGTGAGCGAAGCCGCCGCCTGCAAGGTGGCGGTCTGGCTGCCGATCACCAGCGACTGGCCGTTGCCGATGAACACATCCATCGAGCCGTCGGGTTGCTTGATCGAGGTGACGCGAATCTCCTGGCTCAATTGGTTGATCAGTTGGTCGCGCTGGTCGAGCAGATCGTTCGGTACTTGAGTCTGCCCGCTTTGCGCTTGGGCGCGCACGATGGTGTCGTTCAAAGCGGCAACCTGCTTGGCGTAGCTGTTGATGAGCGTCACGCTGTTGCCGATTTGGCCGTTTAAGCCATCACGAATTTCGCTCATGCGCCCGTCCAGTGTCTGCAGGCGATTACTCAACGATTGGCTGCTGCCGAGCAACGCCTGGCGTGCGGCGATGGATTCCGGCGTATCCGCCACCGCATTGGCGGCGCTGAAAAAATCCTGCAGCGAAGTGCTCAAGCCGCCGTTGCTGTCGCCCAGAAGATTGCTGATTTGCGTGGCCAGATCGAACTGTGTGGAGAGATTGCTGGCGCGAGTCTGCGCCTCGGTCAGTTGCGCGCCGAGGAACTCGCTGTAGATGCGTTTCACTGCGGTCACATCCGCGCCCTGCCCGAAGAAACCGGAGCCGGTGTTTTGCGGCAACAGCGCCGCCTGCACGATCTCCTGGCGCGAATAACCCGGCGTATTGGCGTTGGCGATGTTGTGCGCAGTCACGTTGATGCCCGCCTGGGCGACCTTCAGCGCGCTGACCCCGATACCATAGATTCCAGAACCCATCTAACTCTCCTTGCAACCCGTCGGAAAGGTTATCGGCACGTGGCGCAAAACCTTTAGGCTTTTGTGTTGATACTGCCGATTGCCCTTTCAAGCTTGTCCGCATACTGCGGGTCGGTGGCGTAGCCCGCCTGTTGCATCGAGCGGGCAAATCCGGCCGCTTCCCGTTGTTCCAGCACGGTGGCATAGCGCGGCTGTTCGCCGAGCAGGCGGGCATAATCCTCGAATGCTTCGGCGTAGGAACCATAAGCGCGAAAACGTTCCACCTGCTTGCCGGCGACACCGTCGTGATATTCGGTCGTCGTCACCGCCGCCACCTTGCCTTGCCAGTTTTTATCGGCCTTGATCCCGAACAGGTTGTAGCTGTTGCTGCCGTCCGCCATGCGGATCTCGTGCTTGCCCCAGCCGCTCTCCAGCGCCGCCTGCCCCAGCATCAGCTCTGCCGGGATGCCGGTGCGGCGGCTGGCCTGTTCGGCCTGCGGCAACAGTTTGTCCACGAAAGTCTGTTTGTCCGTGGCGTAGGACGAGACAGCTGCGCCGGGCGGCGCGGCGGGCGGCGCTTGCGGGCCGAGCTGGCGCACCATCATGTCAGCCAGACCGATGCCGCGCCGCGACATTTCCTGCGCCAGTTGCTGGTCGAGCATGCCGGTGAACATTTTCGTCTGCTCGCTATCCATCATGCCGTCCTGCGGCGTCGCCTCGCGCATGCTCTTCAGCATCATGTCGAGGAACAGCGTTTCGAACTGCTGCGCCACTTTTTTCAGCGCCTGCTCCGGCGCCTGCCGTGCCTGGTAGCGCAGTTTGGCCAGCGTTTGGCTATCGGCGGCCAGCGTGTTAAGCGGTGTCGGGGCGATGCTCACGTCGGCTCCCTAGATGATCTCGAGTTCGGCGCGCAGTGCCCCCGCCGCCCGCATTGCCTGCAGGATGGCGAGCATGTCCTGCGGCGTCGCGCCGATCGAATTCAGCGCCTTGACCACCTCGCCCAGCGAGACGCCGCGCTTCAGGTGCAACAGATTGCCGGGTGCGGCCTTGATGTCTATCGTGGCATTGGTCACCGCCGCCGTTTGCCCGCCCGCCAGCGGATTGGGCTGGCTCACGGTATTTTCGGCGCTGATCACCACGGTCAGGTTGCCGTGCGCCACGGCGCAATCGGCCAGCATCACGTTTTGGTTCATCACCACTGAACCGGTGCGCGCATTAATGATGACCCTGGCACTACCGGCAGCGGCATTGACCTCCAGATTCTCGATGCGCGACAGGAATTGCACCCGCGCATTGCCCCCCGGGGCTGTCACTTGCACGGTGCGCGCATCGAGCGCACTGGCGGCGGGAATCTCGGTCTCAATATCGCGGTTGATGGCATCGGCCATGCGCGCGGCGGTGGTGAAATCGGCCGTATTCAGTTGCAGATAGATGAATTCACCCTGCCCCAGATTGGTCGGCACCGCGCGCTCGACGGTCGCTCCGTTCGGGATGCGCCCCACGTCCAGGTGGTTGACCACGGTCTTGCTGCCGCCCGCCGCCGCGCCCGCCCCGCTCACCAGCAGATTGCCCTGTGCCAACGCATACACCTGTCCGTCCGCGCCTTTCAACGGCGTCATCACCAGGGTCCCGCCGCGCAAACTCTTGGCATTGCCGATGGACGACACCGTAACGTCGATGGTCTGGCCCGGCCGCGCAAATGCGGGCAGGGAAGCTGTCACTGTCACCGCCGCCACGTTCTTTAACTGCAAACTGGTGCCGGGCGGCAGGGTCACCCCCATCTGCGCCAGCATGGTGACGATGCTCTGCACGGTGAACGGCGTCTGCGTGGTCTGGTCGCCGCTGCCGTCCAGCCCCACCACCAGACCATAGCCAAGCAACTGGTTCTCGCGCACCCCCTGCACGCTGGCCAGATCCTTGATGCGCTCGGCGGCTGCGCCAAAGGTGGACAATCCGAGCAAAACCGCCAGTATCAACTTCAACAGATGTTTCATCGCAATCTCCTAGAACGGCAGCACGCTGGCAAAGATGCGCGCGAACATGCTGGTCACGTCGGCCGCATCGAGACTGGTCGTGCCCTTGTATTCGAGGTGCACGTCGGCCACCCGGGTCGATAGCACGGTGTTGTCACCGCGAATATCCGGCGTAAAAACCACCCCGGAAAAACGCACATATTCGTTTGAATGGCGAATGCTCACCTGCTTCTCTCCCGCCACGCGCAGATTGCCGTTGGGCAACACCTCGGTCACTGTCGCGGTCAGCGTGCCGTTGAAGGTGTTGGTGCCGGAAGCGTCGTTCTTGCTGGACGAATTGACGCTGCTGCCGCCGGAATAGCCGCCCGGAACCACCAGCTGCGACTGCAGGCTGACACTGCCGCTATTGTCCAGCGAGCTATCTGACTTGCCGGTGGCCGAAGTACTTTCGGCAATCACGATGGTGAGCAGATCGCCGACGTGGCGCGCGCGCCGGTCTTCGAACAATGGCCGGTCGTTCACTCCGGCCTGAAAGATTGCGCCGTTGGCGGTCGGCACGGCAACGACAGCGGGCGGCGCGGCGGTCAGCGGCGCGCGGATGCTGGTGGACGGCGCGCAGGCGCCGAGAAGCGCCACCCCCGATACAAGAAAAATCAGACGAATCATTGCCGGGCCTCGCTAAATTTGGGTCAGTCTTTGCAGCATCTGGTCGGAGGTGGTGATGGACTTCGAGTTGATCTCGTAGGCGCGCTGGGTCTGGATCATGTTCACCAACTCTTCCACCACATTGACGTTGGACGTTTCGACATAACCCTGGCTGAGACTGCCGGTGCCGTTGGTGCCGGGCACGTTGGTATTTGGCGCGCCGCTCGATGCGGTTTCCAGATACAGGTTCTGCCCCATGCTTTCCAACCCGGCCGGATTGATGAAGGTCGCCAGCTGGATGCTGCCCACCTGCACCGGCGCGGTCACGCCGGCCTGGGTGACCGACACTACCCCGTCCAGTCCGACTGTGACCGAGGTCGCATTCGCCGGCAGAGTAATCGCCGGTTGCACCACATAGCCGTTGGCGGTTACCAGCTGCCCCTGATCGTCACTCTGGAACGAGCCGTCGCGGCTGTAGGCGGTGTTGCCGTCGGGCAATAACACCTGGAAAAAACCGTTGCCCTGGATCGCCAGATCGAGCTGGTTGCCGGTCTGCTGTAAATTGCCCTGGGTGTGGATGCGCTCGGTGGCGATCGGGCGCACCCCGGTGCCGATCTGCAAACCGGAGGGGATTTGCGTCTGCTGTGAAGACTGCGCGCCCGGCTGGCGCAGGTTCTGGTACAGCAGATCCTCGAACACCGCGCGCGAACGCTTGAAGCCGGTGGTGCTGACGTTGGCCAGATTGTTGGAGATCACATCCATCTGCGTCTGCTGCGCTTCAAGCCCGGTTTTGGCGATCCAGAGTGAACGTATCATGGCGGGGTTCCTTTAAAAAATCAGGCGTTGAGGTTGAGCACGCTGCTTGCGTGGCCCGCGTTCTCGTCGGCTTTTTGCAGCAACTTCATCTGCGTGTCGAACTGGCGCGCCAGCGCAATCATGCTGACCATCGCATCGACGGCGTTGACGTTGCTGCCTTCCAGACTGCCGCCGACCACGGTGACCGCCGCATCGGCTTCTGCCGGGTTGCCGTCGCGCATGCGAAACAATCCGTCTTCGCCGCGCACCAGTTGGTCTTCCGGCGGATTGGTCAGCTTGATGCGACCGACCACCGCCACGCTGGCTTTTTGCGAATCGCTCTGCACGGTGGAAATCGTGCCGTCCTTGGCGATGGTGATTTCGCTATCGGGCGGAATGGTCAGCGGCCCGGCGTCGCCCTGCACGGTCAGGCCGTTGCGCGTCTGCAGAATGCCGTTCGGCTGAATCTGAAAACTGCCGTTGCGCGTGTAAGCCTCGTTACCGCCGGCATCCTGCACCGCGATCCAGCCGCGGCCGTCCAGCGCCACATCCAAAACGCGTCCGGTCTGCTGCATCACGCCCGGGGTGAAATCCGTGCCCGGTGTCGAATCCACCACGAAAGTGCGGGTGGGCAACCCTTCCCCGCGCAACGGCACAGCGCGGAACGCGTCGATGCTGGCGCGGAATCCCGGCGTGTTGAGGTTGGCCAGATTGTGCGTGACCGACGCCTGCTTATGCAGAGCCTGGGTCGCGCCCGACATCGCGGTATAGATCAGTCTGTCCATGGCTGTTTCCTTAATTCTCAAGTCGGGCAAAAACCCGACCTGCAGTTTTTAACGCAGGTTCACCAGTGTCTGCAGCACCTGGTCCTGCGTCTTCACCGTCTGTGCATTGGCCTGATACACCCGCTGCGCGGTAATCATATTCACCAGCTCGGCAGTCAGATCGACGTTGGAATCTTCCAGCGCGGAAGTCTGCAATACGCCCAGGCTGGCCGAACCTGGCACGCCGGTTAGCGGCGTGCCGGAAGTCGAAGTCTCCGCCCAGTTGTTGCCACCCAGCGGTTGCAGACCCTGCGGGTTGTTGAAGTTGGACAACACCACCTGTCCCAGCGTGGTGGTCTGGCCGTTGGAATAACGGCCGGAGATGATGCCATCCGCGCCGGTACTGAAGCCGGTCAGACGGCCCGAGGTAAAACCGTCCTGGCTCAGGGTGTTGACGCCGAAGATGCCGCCGAATTGCGACGTGCCGGCGAAGTTAAACGCCAGCGTCTGCGGCGCGGCGCTCGCCGGATTGGTGACGGTCAGCGACACACCAATCGCGCCGGACGTGCCAGCCGCCGAGGTGGTAAAGGTGTTCGGGCCGGTGATCGCGGTGATGGTTGTGGCGGCAGGAAAACCGCCGCCGGTAACTGTCGCGCCGACCGACAGACCGGTGGTGCTATTTACCGTCGCGGTCGTGCCAGCGCCATCCAGCGAGGAACCCGCCAGCGTGATCGGCGGCGGGGTTGGATTGAACGCGGCCGAGGTCACCGGCGCAGTCGGCGTGGCCAGGGTGCCGTTGGTGTTGAAAGTCATCGCGGTCAGCGGCGTGCCGGCCGCCGGGATCACGTTGCCGTCCACGACCAGATGAGTGTCCCAGCTATTGGCCGCCGTTTTGGAAAAATACAGCGAGGCGACATGGCTGGCGCCGAGACTGTCGAATACCGTCATCGAAGTAGAATTGGTGAAGGTGGCGGAATTATTCGGGTCAAAGGCGGGCGCGGCCGGAATGATGGCGGAACGCGCATCCAGGTTCAGCCCGGCATTGATCGTGGTGGTCTGCCTGGGCAACAGGTCGGCGGTCGAGATTTGCAAATCGGCCGGTGTGGTCGCCACGATCTGCCCCAGCGCATTGGGCAGGAATCCGGTCAGGCGCAAGCCCTGGCTGCTGACGATGAAGCCGTCCTTGTCGAGCTGGAACTGGCCGTTGCGCGAATAGGAAACGGCGCCGTTGTCGTTCAGGCGGAAAAATCCGCTGCCGCTCACCGCCATGTCCAGTGCGTTGTTGGTGGTGGTGATGTTGCCCTGGGTGAACTGCTGCGCCACCTCGGCCACCCTGACACCGATGCCGACTTGCGTGCCACCGGAACCGGCGAGCGAATTGGCATACACATCGGCAAACTGCGCCTGCGACAGCTTGAAGCCGACGGTATTGGCGTTGGATACATTGTTGCCGATTACATCCAGATTCTTGGCGGCGGCGTTGAGACCGGAAAGTCCTTGCTGAAAGCCCATGACGTTCTCCTTATAAAATTTGCTTGATGGCATTCAGGCTGACATCGCCCAGTTTGCCGACATTGACTGTAACCCCGTTTTGCGATTGCGCCACACTGTTGACCAAACCGTATTCCAGCGTCGCCGTCGCGCTTTTCTGCCCGCCCAGTTCGGATACCGCGCTGATGGTGTAACGGCCATCCGGCGCGGTGGTGCCGCTGTCGGTCAGACCGTCCCAGGTCATCTGCACGATGCCGCTGTCCTGCGCGCCGAGTTGCAGGGTGCGTACGCTGCGACCCGATGCATCGTTGATACTGAGCGTGAGCTGATCCGCCGGCTGTGCCAGCTCGACCGCGGCAAATCCCTGGCCGTTGCCCAGCTCGACACCATCGCCGGTGACCAGCACCGGATGGCCGATCATGGAAACCGCCTGCAGCGATTGTGACGCCAGCATGCTGCTGCTCAAAGCCTGCACTGTGTTGTTCAGCTTGTCGATGCCGGTCACCGTCGAGAGTTGCGCCATCTGTGAGGTCACCTGCGCGTTATCCAGCGGATTGAGCGGATCCTGATTCTTCATCTGCGTAACCAGTAACTTCAGGAAACGATCCTCTGTCTCTTTGATCTGCGATTGTTCACTTGCGGGTACGGCAAAAGCGTTCGCCGTGTTCTGAACCGAAGCAACCATGATGCGTCTCCTTATTGTCCGATGGTGAGGGTTCTCTGCAGCAAAGTCTTGGAGGTGTTAAGCACCTCGACATTGTTCTGGTACGAGCGCGAAGCGGAGATCATGTTCACCATCTCCTCCACCGGGTTGACATTCGGCATCGTCACATAGCCCTGTTCGTTCGCCAGCGGATGGCCGGGGTCATACACCACGCGCATCGGCGAAGTATCTTCCACCACCGCGCTGACCTTGACCCCCTGCCCGACCTGTCCCGCCACCGGCGCCGTTTCAAAGATGACCTGCTTCGCCTGGTAGGGATTGCCGTCCGGCCCGGTGGCGCTGTCGGCATTGGCCAGATTGCTGGCCACCACATTCAGCCGCTGCGATTGCGCCGCCATGGCCGAACCGGCGATGTTGAAAATATTGAAGAGCGACATGATGATTATTCCTCCTAACGGCCATGGCAAGTAGCCACCCCTGATGATAAAACTCGCCATGCCCGTTCCCCCCATCCCAACCTTCTCCCGGCGGGAAAGGGGCAAACAAATCACTGCGCGAGATTCAGGTTAACCTTGCAAGGCGGCCAGCACATCCTTGCCTCGTTCCGAAATGAAGCGCACGCTGGCTTCATAGCGCAGTGCGTTGTCGGCGAACTGCGTCCGCTCCGTATCCATCTCCACCGTGTTGCCGTCGGCGCCGGGCTGGGTCGGTATGCGGTATTGCACCGGCGCGCCCATCACGGTTTCACCGGCTTCGCCCTGCAAATGCGCGGCGGCCGTCGTATTCAGCGGCAACTGCGCGCCATCCCCGCCCAATGCGCCCTGCAACGCGCGGGCAAAATCAATGTCGCGTGCCTTGTAGTTCGGCGTGTCGGCATTGGCAATGTTGGCAGCCAGCAATTCCTGCCGCGCCGCGCGCAGATTCAATGCCGTCTGATGAAACTGGAACATCTCATCTATCCTGCTGCTCATTGAAATCTCCTGCCTTGTACTTTTTTTGATGACTCGCATCCTAGGCTGGGCACCGTTAAATCGATTCGCGGATTAGCGGCGAAAACCCGCCGCATTTCCCGCCTTCGATCCGGCGCCCGCGCGAGACAATGCCGGCCATGAACCTAAAGACCTTAATTTCAAGCCACAGAGAACACAGAGAAAGTCATGGCATCCACTCGTTTTGCCGACATGGGGCGCAATCCTGCGATAGCCGTTTGTTTCTACTCGGTGTTCTCTGCGGCTGACTGAGCCTCTAAGGATGAAACACACTCTCCCCCTGCTTATGTTGTTATTCCTTTGGAATGGAGCGGCCATTGCCGCGCCGCGCCAGGATCCGGCGGCGATCCGCGCGGTGGCGGATGCCTACGCGCGGGAACAGACGCGTACCCTGCCGGGCACCGTCCACATCGAAATCGGCAACATCGACCCGCGCCTGGCGCTGGATGCCTGCCCGTCCCTGCGCGCCTATCTGCCCGCCGGCGCCAAGTTGTTCGGCCATACCAGCATTGGTGTGCGTTGCGAAGTCCCGCATAGATGGTCAATTTTGGTACCGGCGACCATTCGGGTGACGGTCGAACGCCTGGTCAGCAACAGGCCGCTGGCGCAGGGCAGCCTCATCAGTGAGGCGGATTTCACCCTGCAACGCGGCGAAATGGATAGGTCCGGCATTCTCCTGTCGCCCGAGCAGGCACTAGGAAAAAAACTTAAATACGCCATCGGCGCCGGGCAAGTATTGCGCGCAGACATGCTGCGCGAACCGAACGTGATCCGGCAGGGACAGACCGTCACCCTGGCCGTGCAGGGCGGCGGTTTTCACATCAGCCGTCAAGGTTACGCGCTGAATGATGCCGGGGCGGGCAGCACCGTGCGCATACGACTGGCATCGGGGCAAGTGATGACGGCACGCGCGACAGCGGACGGCGCGGCGGAGATGGCGCGCTGATTGCGGTCGCCGGGATAAATACAGGAATCGAAGCGAACGCCGGACAAGTCTGCTAAAGTTTTCGCAGAATCTGCCGATACAACAGGCATTCCAATGTTTCAAGATGGAGTACAGCATGAAAATCAATCAAACTGGCAAGCCATTACCCGTCAGCGGCAACACCGAATCGACCGCACGCAATCCGGCGGCCAAATCCGGCGACGGGCCTGCAGGCGGTGCCCGCATTCCTGCTGACAGCACCAGTGTGCAACTGGGAACCACCGGCGCCCAGTTGCGCGAACTGGAAAGCAGCATCGCCAGCGCGCCGGTAGTGGACAGCCAGAAGGTGGCGGAGATCAAACAGGCGATCAGCGACGGACGTTTCCAGGTCAACGCCGGCGTGGTCGCCGACAAGCTCATCGATACCGTCAAAGACCTCATCAGCGCGAGTCAACGTTGAGTCCCGAGATTAAGAGCCGTCTGCAGGAAGAGCGTGCTGCGTTACAGGCTTTCATCGCCCTGCTTGAACGCGAGCAACAAATATTGCTCGCGCCAGATACCGAACCTCTGCTCGACCTCGCTGCCGAAAAGACCCGCGCCGCCGAGGCGCTGAGCACGCGCGTGCAGCAGCGCGCGCAATACATTCCCGCCGCACCTGGACAGATCGAAAGCTGGTTGCGCGAGCAGGCGCCCGCCGCCCTTGACACCTGGTTCGACATCCGCCGCCTGGGTGCGCAAGCCCATGCCATCAACCAGCGCAACGGCGAACTGATCAAGGTACGCACGCGCTACAACCAGCAAGCGCTGCAAGCGTTGCTCGGCGCCACCCAACAGAGCGCGGGACTGTACGGCCCGCAAGGCAAAACCAGCCTGCCCGGCAGCGGGCGCACCCTCGGCAGCGGTTGAACTGTTTGACAGAGGGAGAGCGGGTTTGGTGGGCCGGACTTCAGTTCAACGATTGCCGAAACTTCTACTGCCGCATCGAACTGAAATCCGGCTTACATCCGCCCCACAGAGTTCACAGTTCGGTATATTTCTTCGCGCTGCCGCGCGCCTTGTCCACCGGATACTTCTGCGCATTCCGTGCAATCTTGTCCAGCACGATCTGTTTCACATCCAGCCGGTAGTGTTGCGCCAGCAACAAGGCATAGGCCAGCACATCCGCCAACTCCTCCTTTACTTTGGGTAGCTCTGCCTCGCTATGCGCTTTCCACAGAAAGCATTCCAGCAACTCCCCCGTCTCGATGGACAGCGCCACCGCCAAGTCTTTCGGATTATGGAACTGCGCCCAATCGCGCTCGTCGCGGAACTTGACCAGGGCGTCGGTGATCTCGGCGATGTCGTTGCTTGGCTTTGGCATGGTGTGATCCTGTTGAATGGAATGAACTAGAGCGCGATGGCACCGCCGGTCGGCGACAAACGCGCCAGCGTATCCTGCCGGTAGAACTGCGCCAGTTGCGCGTACACCGCCGGGCAGGCCTTATGCAGCACATCCGGTGCCTCGAAGAAATACTCGGAAAGCACGGCAAAGAACTCGGCCGGATTCTCCGACGCGTAAGGATCGATCAGTGTCTCCTCGTTCCTGTCCACGCGCCGGCACAAGTCATCGTAAGCGGCCTGCAGGATGCGCGCCCAGTCATCCGAATCCATCCCGGCATGCAGCGGCGGACGGCCGTTCGCGCTACCGTTGCGCATGTCCAGCTTGTGCGCAAACTCATGGATAACCACGTTGAACCTCCCGCCCCGGCCGGCCCCTTCCACATCCTGCCAGGACAACACCAGCGGCCCGCGCTCCATCGCCTCGCCGCTGCGCGCGTGGCGCACATGGTGCACCACGCCCGTCTCATCCATCTGTTCACCCTCATAAACGAACTCGCCCGGATAGACCACGATCTCCGTCCAGCCCGCATACCAGTCCTCGCCCAGATTCAAAACCTGCAGCGCCGCGAACGCCGCGATGGTCGTCGCCATCGCCCCCGTCATCTCCAGCCCGCCCGCGCCCGAAAACGCCTTGTCCGCCAGCAAACCGATCACCCGATTGCGCAGCCGTTGCCGCTCAGCGGCATCCAGCCCGTCGAACAGCGGCAGTTCCAACACCGCGCGCCACGCCGCCTCGTCCAGCCCATATCCACCCTTGCCGCTGCCGAACAGACTGGCAAGCAGATCAAGCGGGTTCAACTTCGTTTCTGTGTCGCGCATCGGATAGCGGGAAAAGGGTTCGGGACAAGGGCGATGGTAGCGCTTTTCCGCTCCCTCATCCCGCCCTGTATATCGAATGCCGGTGATCCCGGCAGCCCCGCGCATCCCACGTTTCCCGCACAATAGACCAAACAATCTTATGCACGGCCAACACCAGCGCAAACAAAACACCCCGGCCGTTTCCGCTCCGGGGCATTTTGTGGTGAGGCACACGCGGCCGCTTACCAGCCCGATTCGCGCTCCGGGGTGGCGCTGATCTTGTGGATGGAAAGGTCGGCGCCGTTGAACTCTTCTTCTTGGTCGAGGCGGATACCAACCAGTTTCTTCATCAAGCCATAGACGATGAAACCGCCAATGAAGGCGATGCAGATGCCGAACAGCGTACCGACGAGTTGGGACATAAAGTTGATGCCGCCGAACGCGATGCCGCCTGTTCCGCCCAATGCCTGGGAGCCAAAGATACCGACCGCGATGCCGCCCCAGGTGCCGCACAGGCCGTGCAAGGGCCACACGCCGAGCACGTCGTCAATCTTCCAGCGATTCTGGGTCAGGGTGAACATGATGACGAACAAGGCACCGGCCACGCCGCCGACGATGAGTGCGCCGATGGGATGGAACACATCCGATCCGGCGCAGACGGCGACCAGTCCGGCCAAGGGGCCGTTGTGCACGAAACCGGGGTCGTTCTTGCCCAGCCACAACGCGGTGAGTGTGCCGCCGACCATCGCCATCAGCGAATTGACGGCGACGAGGCCGCTGATGCCGCCGAGAGTCTGCGCGCTCATGACGTTGAAGCCGAACCAGCCGACGGTGAGGATCCACGCGCCCAGCGCGAGGAAGGGGATGCTGGACGGCGGATGCGCGGTGATGCGCCCTTCCTTGTTGTATCGACCGTGCCGTGCGCCGAGTAATAGCACGGCGGCGAGACCGATCCAGCCGCCGACGGCGTGCACCACGACCGAGCCGGCGAAGTCATGGAAGCCTGCGCCGAAGGTGGTTTGCAGCCATTCCTGGATGCCGAAGTGGCCGTTCCAGGCGATGCCTTCGAAAAAAGGATAGACGAAACCAACCAGCAGGAAGGTGGCGGCGAGTTGCGGATTGAAACGCGCCCGTTCGGCGATGCCGCCGGAGACGATGGCGGGAATGGCAGCGGCGAAGGTCATCAGAAAGAAGAATTTGACCAGATCGTAGCCGTTCTTTTGCGCGAGTTGTTCCGCGCCGGTGAAGAAATGGATGCCGTAGGCGATGCCGTAGCCGATGAAGAAATAGGCGAGCGTGGAAACAGCGAGGTCGCTGATGATTTTGACCAGCGCGTTGACCTGGTTCTTCTTGCGCACGGTGCCGAGTTCGAGAAAGGCGAAGCCGGCGTGCATCGCCAGCACCATGATGGCGCCCAACAAAATGAAAAGTGCATCGCTACTGATCTTGAGTTCTTCCATGCCATTCTCCAAAAAAGTGCAAATTGCAGATCAGATTGCAAGCCTTGTGCCAGGTTGTAGCGCCATTGATTTATTAGGTTATTTTTCGACGCAAAAGGGGAATACAGGTGTTTCATTCACCAAGATGGTGCTTTTCGGCACACGATGCACCAAAACAAGGCCTTATTCCGGTGCGTGCCAGTTCCCGTTCAGCACCTTTTCCAGCCAGAATAATCCGACGATGGTTTTGCTGTCGTCGATCTTGCCCGCCCTCACCCATTCCAGAGCCTCTTCTGGCGAGAGCTCGAATACTTCGAGGAATTCGCCCTCGTCCAGCTTGCTGCCCTGATGGGTCAGGCCGCGCGCGAGGAAGTACTCCATGCGCTCGTCGGAATAACCGATACACGGCCAGGCGGTGGTGAGATGGATCCACTCGCGCGCGACATAGCCGGTCTCTTCCAGTAGTTCGCGCTGCGCGGTGACAAGGATGTCTTCACCCTCGTCGATCTTGCCGGCGGGCAGTTCGATGAATTCGCGGTGAAGCGGATAACGGTATTGCCGCTCCATCACCAGTTTGCCGTTGTCAAGCAAGGCCAACATGGCGACCGCGCCGGGATGGGTGATGTATTCGCGCGTGCTGCGACTGCCGTCGGGCAACTGCACGGTGTCCTTCAGCACTTCGATGAAGCCGCCGTTGTACACCACGCGGCTGTCCAGTTTTGTTTCAGTCAGATCCATATCAGGTTTTCTTGATCACCTGCATGGCCGTCGCCACCATGCCGGCGATGTCGGCGGCGTTGCCCGGCAGGATCATGGTATTGCCCTGCTTGGCGATGTTGCCGAAAGCATCGACGAATTTCTCCGCGACCTTGAGGTTGACGGCGGTGAGACCGCCCTCGCTCTGGATCGCGGCCGCGACGACGCGCAGCGATTCGGCGGTGGCATTGGCGACCAGCAGCAGCGCTTCCGCTTCGCCCTGCGCGTTGTTGATCGCCGCCTGGCGTGTGCCTTCGGATTCACGGATGGAGGCGGTCATCAGACCTTCCGCCAGATTGATCTCTTCCTGCTTCTTGCCTTCCGATTGTGCGATCAGCGCGCGCTTCTCGCGCTCGGCGGTGATCTGCTTCTGCATCGCGGCCAGCACCTGTTGCGGCGGTGTGATGTCCTTGATCTCGTAACGCAGCACTTTCACGCCCCAGGTGGGGCTGGCCTCATCCAGCGCAAACACCACGGTGCGGTTGATCGCCTCGCGGTCTTCCAGCAACTTATCCAGATCGCGCTTGCCGCATTCGGAGCGCAGCGCCGTCTGTGCCAGCATGGTGATGGCGGCCAGATAGTTGGAGGTGCCGTAACTGGCGCGCGCCGCATCAGTCACTTGGTAATACAGCACGCCGTCCACCTGCACCTGGGTGTTGTCGCGCGTGATGCAGACCTGCGGTTCGATGTCGATGGGGAATTCGGTCAGGCGGTGGCGATAGGCGACACGGTCCATGAACGGGATGACGATGTTCAGACCGGGCTCCAGTGTCCGATTGTATTTGCCGAACCGCTCGATCACCCAGGCATTTTGCTGCGGCACGATCTTGATCGTTTGAAATGCGAGGAAAACGGCGAAGATGCCCAATACAATGACGAATAGATCCATGCGTACTCTCCTTATTCAACGATTAGACAACTGCCGGAAAAATCCCTGATGCGCCAGAGCTGGCGTGTGCGGTCGGCCACCGCATGATCGGCCAGCCGCGCCTGCCATTCCGCGCCGCGATAGCTGACGCGCAGATTGTGGTCGTCGGCCCAGCTCACCACATGCACTTCCTGGCCGATATCGTTCGCCAGATTGCTGTGTTCGTCCGGCCTGGCGGAACGCTTTTTCCAGCCGTAGATCCACGCCACGCTACCTGTACAAAGCACGGCGGCGATGACAACCTGAATACTCCACGAAGTACCAAAATAGGCGGCCACCCCGGCGACCAGCAAACCCAGCGCCACGGCCAGCAGATAGAACGTCCCGCTGAACATTTCGGCAATCACCAGCACCACCGCCGCCAGCCACCAGATCCAATGTGCATCCATCATGGTTTCCTTTTGCTTGTCAGAGTCGGCATTGTGCCAGCCCGCGCTGCAAATAAAAACTCCCGCGCGCAGCGGGAGTTTTGGTTCGGTTGCGAGCCACTCAATGCAGCAGCAGCGACTGTTGCACCGAGGCGGCACACACGATCATCAGCGAGTTGGGCAGGATGCCGAGCAGCAGCACCGCCAGGCCGTTGATGGAGACCAGCAGGGCGGTATCCGGTTGCAGGGTGAGCTTCTCATGGCTTTCCGGTGCATCGAAGTACATCAGCTTGACGATGCGCAGGTAATAGAAAGCGCCAATTAACGAGAACAGCAGGGCCAATACCACCAACGTGATGTGACCTGTCTGCACGGCGGCGCTGAACACCGCGAACTTGGCATAAAAACCGATCGTCGGCGGTACACCGGCCATCGAGAACATCAGGATCAGCATCATGAAGGCGAGCCACGGGCTGCGCTGGTTGAGTCCCTTGAAGTCGTCAATCTTGTCTGCCTCGAAGCCTTCGCGCGAGAGCAGCATGATCATGCCGAAGCCGCCCAGCGTCATCAGCACATAGGCAATCGCATAGAACATGGCCGAGCTATAACCGTCGAGCGTGCCGCTCAAAACGCCGACCAGCATAAAGCCCATGTGGGCGATGGTCGAGTAGGCAAACATGCGCTTGATGTTGGTCTGTGCGATGGCGGTGATGTTGCCGATCGCCATCGACAACACGGCGAGCACCATCAGCATGCCGGACCAGTGGACCATCAGCGGCTGCAACGATTCAACCAGGATGCGCATGACAAAGGCGAAGGCGGCCAGTTTCGGCGCGGAACCGATGAGCAGGGTCATCGCGGTCGGCGCGCCGTGATAGACGTCCGGCACCCACATATGGAACGGTGCCACGCCCAACTTGAAGGCGAGACCGGCAACCAGAAAAGCCAGCCCGAACACGAGCAGCATGGTGTTGGCCTGACCGTGCTGGATCACGGCGGAGATCGTCCGCACGTCGAGCGAGCCGGTGCCGCCGTAGATCATCGACATGCCGTACAGCAGGAAGCCGGAAGCCATCGCGCCGAGGACAAAGTATTTCATTGCCGATTCACTGGCCACGGCGGAGTCGCGTTGCAGGGCGACCATCGCGTACAGGCTCAGCGCCTGGATTTCAAGACCAATGTACAGCACCACGAAATTGCTGGCGGAGATCATCACCATCATGCCCAGCATGGAGAGCAGGGTCAGGCCGAGAAACTCGCCGGTGAACAGGCCGCGCACGATCAGGTAACTGCGCGAATACACCAGCATCATGGAGACCGCCAGATAGGTCAGCAGTTTGAGCACATCGGACATCAGGTCGTCCACGAACATGCCGTTGAACAGGTGCGCGATGCCGTCCACATGCGTGCCCACCGTGATCAGCGAACAGCCCAGCAGGGTCAGCTGGGTCAGCAAATAAGTGAAGGTTCGGTTTTGTCCGGCCACGAACTGGTCGGCGATCAGGATTACGCCGATCATGCATAGCAGGAAGACCTCGGCGTAGGCTGGAAACAGGGTTGCGATGTAGCTCATAACGTCCTCTTAGATTTTGGAGCGCGCCAGATGCACCAGCAGGTCGTTCACCGAAGCATGCAATATCTCGGAGAGCGGCAGGGGATACAGGCCCACCAGCAGCACCGCGACGGCCAGCGACAGCATCACCAGTTTTTCGCGCCCGCCAATGTCGTGCAGATGCCTGACGTGGTCGTTGGCGACCGGGCCGAAGATCACCCGCTTGTACATCCACAGCGTGTAGGCGGCACCGAACACCATCGTCGTCGCGGCCGCAAAGGCGTACCAGAAGTTAACCTTGACCGCGCCCAGGATGACCAGGAATTCACCGACGAAACCGCTGGTGCCGGGCAGGCCGCTGTTGGCCATGGCGAACAGCATGAAGAAGGCGGCGAACACCGGCATGGTGTTGGCCACGCCGCCGTAGTCCACGATCTGGCGCGAATGCACGCGGTCGTACAGCACGCCGATACACAGAAACAGGGCGCCGGCGACAAAGCCGTGCGAGATCATCTGCAACAGCGCGCCTTCCATGCCGTAGGCATTAAACAGGAAGAGGCCCAGGGTGACGAAACCCATGTGCGAAATGGAGGAATAGGCCACCAGTTTTTTCATGTCAGACTGGGTCAGGGCGACCAGACCGATATAGACCACCGCGATCAGCGACAACGCGATCATCACCCCGGCCAGTTCATGGCTGGCATCGGGCGCAATGGGCATCGCAAAACGGATGAAACCGTAGGCGCCGACTTTCAGCATGATCGCCGCCAGGATGACCGAGCCGCCGGTCGGCGCTTCCACGTGCGCGTCCGGCAGCCAGGTATGCACGGGGAACATCGGCACCTTGACCGCGAACGCCATGAAGAAGGCGATGAAGATCAGGATCTGCGCGTTCATCGGCAGCGGCAACTGGTAGTAATCCAGAATGCTGAAACTGCCCGATTTGAAATACAGATAGAGCAGCGCCGCCAGCATCAGCAAGGAGCCAAGCAGGGTGTAGAGGAAGAACTTGAGCGCCGCATACACGCGGTTTGGCCCGCCCCACACGCCGATGATGATGAACATCGGGATCAGCATGGCTTCCCAGAATACATAGAACAGCATCGCATCGAGTGAGATGAACACGCCATTAATCAGGCCGGACATGATGAGAAAGCTGGCCATGTATTGCGCCACGCGTTTCTCGATCACCTGCCAGCCGGCGATCACCACGATCAGGGTGAAGAAACAATTGAGCAAAACGAGCAGCAATGAAATGCCGTCCACACCGAGGTAGTAGTGGATGTTGAACTGGCTGATCCACGGCTTCAACTCGACGAATTGCATGGCGCTGGTCATGCGGTCAAAGCCGGTGTAGAGCGGCAATGCGACCAATAAGCCGAGCAGCGCACCGAGCAGGGCGATCAAGCGCGCCAGCGGGGCGTTGCGGTCATTCCCCGTCGCCAGCACCAACCCGCCAAACACGATGGGCAGCCAAATGACAACGCTTAACAATGGGTATCCGAAAATCATGCTTCTTCCTTCGTTGTAGATCGGGTTTCAACCCGACACCTTCATTATTTCAGGCCCGTGCCCGTGATACCGCTACACAAACCAGGTGCGCACCGTCAACAGCAGCGACACCCCGAGGATCATCCAGAATGCGTAGTGATAGACGTAGCCGGTCTGGAATCCGCGCAGCACACCGGAGAACATGCCCACCACTTTCGCCGAACCGTTGACGAAAAAGCCGTCAATAATTTTCACGTCGCCGAATTTCCACAGGTTGCGGCTTGCCGCGCGCGCACCTCCGGCAAAGAACCAGTCGTTAAAGCGGTCAAAATAATATTTCTGATCGAGCAAGGTATAGACCGGCGCAAACATCTTTTGCACCTTTGCCGGAATATCCGTGCGCTTCATGTAGCAGAACCAGGCGACCAGCACACCGGCCACGGCCAGCCACAGAGGCAGTGTGTGCAGGGCCTCCAGCACCATGCCGAACGGCCCCTCGAAGTGTTCGTACATCTCATGCATCGCCGGATGATCGTCGGAGATGAAGATCGCATCACCGAAGTAGCCGCCGTGCAGCATCGGGCCAATGGTGAAGTAGCCGATCAGCACCGAGGGAATGGCCAGCATGATCAGCGGCAGGGTGATGACCCATGACGTTTCGTGCGGTTTCTGTCCCGGTGCCAGACCGTGATGTTCGTCGTGTCCATGCGCGTCGTGGCCATGCTGCGCCTTGCCAAAGCGCTCCTCGCCGTGGAACACCAGGAAGTACATGCGGAAAGTATAGAGGGCGGTGACGAACACCCCCGCCACCACCGCAAAGTAGGCGAAGCCGGAGCCCGCGATCTTTGTCAGCTGGACGGCCTCGATGATGCTGTCCTTGGAATAGAAGCCGGAGAAGAACGGCGTGCCGATCAGCGCCAGCGAACCGATCAGCGAAGTGATCCAGGTGATCGGCATATATTTGCGCAGGCCGCCCATGTTGCGGATATCCTGATCGTGGTGCATGGCGATGATGACGCTGCCCGCGCCGAGGAACAGCAGCGCCTTGAAGAAGGCATGCGTCATCAGGTGAAAGATGGCGCCGGTGTACATCGACGCGCCCAGTGCCACGGTCATGTAGCCTAGCTGGGACAGGGTGGAATACGCCACCACGCGCTTGATGTCGTTCTGGATGATGCCGAGGAATCCCATGAACAGCGCGGTGATCCCGCCGATGACCAGAATGAAAGACAGCGCGGTGTCGGACAGCTCGAACAGCGGCGACATGCGCGCCACCATGAAGATGCCGGCGGTGACCATCGTTGCCGCATGGATCAATGCCGAGATCGGGGTCGGGCCTTCCATCGAATCGGGCAACCACACATGCAGCGGGAATTGCGCCGATTTGGCCATCGCGCCGATGAACAACAGGATACAGATGGCGCTGATCAGGTTCCACGTCACGCCTGGAATCGGCGCGATATCGTTGGCGTAGTTCTGCACATTGTTGAACACCGACTGGTAATCGAGGGTGCCAAACACCATCAGCACCAGCGCGATCCCCAGCACGAAACCGAAGTCGCCGACGCGGTTGACGAGAAACGCCTTGAGGTTGGCGTAGATCGCCGTCTCTTTGGTGTACCAGAAACCAATCAACAGATAAGACACCAGGCCGACAGCTTCCCAGCCGAAGAACAGCTGCAGAAAATTGTTGGCCATCACCAGCATCAGCATGGAGAAGGTGAACAGCGAAATGTAGCTGAAGAAACGCTGGTAGCCGGGGTCATCCTGCATGTAGCCGATGGTGTAGATGTGCACCATGAGCGAAACAAAGGTCACCACCAGCATCATGGTCACGCTCAACTTGTCGATCATGAAGCCGATCTGGAAACTGGTGGCACCGGAGGTGAGCCAGGTATAGACCGGCCCGTTGAACAGGTTGCCCGCCGCCACGTCCTGGAAGATCGCCAGCGAGGCAAAGAACGAAACCGCCACCAGCGCGATGGTGATGCGGTGCGACCAAGTGCGTCCCAACCACTTGCCAAACAGGCCGGCCGCGATCGCGCCCGCCAACGGTGCCAGTGGAACGAGCAGATAAAGACTTTGCATATCCATCATCAACCTTTCAGGGAATCGAGATCATCCACGTTGATGGTGCGCAAATTGCGGAACAGCACCACCAGGATCGCCAGGCCGATGGCGGCTTCGGCCGCCGCGACCGTCAGGATGAAAAAGACAAAAATCTGTCCGTGCACATCATTCAGGTAATGCGAGAACGCGACGAAGTTGGTGTTCACCGCCAGTAGCATCAGTTCGATCGCCATCAACAGCACGATCAGATTCTTGCGGTTAAGGAAGATGCCGACCACGCTGATGGCGAACAGAATCGCTCCCAGCACCAGATAATGCGAAAGACCCAGACTCAACATGACTTCCCCTTTTTATTCACTTGGCCGCCCGTGCCGGCGCATCGCCGGAGGGCCGCCGCGCCGACGCCATGGAAACCAGGCGTACCCGGTCGGCGCGTTTGACGTTGACCTGCTGGCTGATATTCTGCGACTTCGAGTCGCGCCGGCGGCGGAAGGTCAGCGCGATCGCCGCCACCATCGCCACCAACAGCAGCACCGCTGCCAGCTCGAACGGATAGACGTAATCGGTGTAGATCAGGCGCCCCAACTCCTTGGTGTTGCTGTAATCGGCCGCATGTTTGACCGCCGTCATGCCGGCGGAACTCGCCTTGTCGCCCAGCACCCACACCATCTGCACCACGATCAGCGTGGCCAGCAAGGCGCCCGCCGGCAGCCATTGCCAGAATCCCTTGCGCAGCTGTTCGAGATTGATGTCCAGCATCATCACCACGAACAGGAACAGCACCATCACCGCGCCCACATACACCAGCACCAGCGTGATGGCGAGAAATTCCGCTTCCAGCAGCAGCCAGATGCCGGCGCTGCTGACAAAAGCCAGCACCAGGAACAGCACGGCATGCAAAGGATTGCGCGCCGTGATCACGCGCAGCGCGGCGAACACGACCACGGCGGCGAACAGATAGAACAGAATGGTTTCAAAGTTCATGGTGCTTCCTCAAGTTACCGGTACTTGGCATCGGCGGCGCGATCCAGCGCGATCTGCTCTTCGTATTTGTCGCCGATCGCCAGCAGCTTGTCCTTGGTGTAGTACAGGTCGCCGCGATTCTCGCCGTGATATTCAAAAATGCGCGTTTCAACGATGGCATCCACCGGACAGGACTCCTCGCAGAAGCCGCAGAAGATGCACTTGGTCAGGTCGATGTCGTACTGGGTGGTGCGGCGCGAACCATCGGCGCGCTCGGCCACTTCGATCTTGATCGCCAGCGCCGGGCACACCGCCTCGCACAGTTTGCAGGCGATGCAGCGCTCCTCGCCGTTCGGGTAGCGGCGCTGCGCGTGCAATCCGCGAAAACGGTAACTCTGCGGTGTCTTCTCTTCCGGATACTGCACGGTGATGTGGCGGGCGAAGAAATAGCGCCCGGTGACCGACAAGCCCTTGAGCAATTCGAGCAGCAGAAAACTTTTGAAGAAGTTGAACAGTTTTTTCATTTTCTCTCCTCGCCCCTTACCACAGCCAATACGGGGTCTGCATCCAGGCCGCGACTACCACCACCCAGATCAGCGTCAGCGGAATGAACACCTTCCAGCCCAAGCGCATCAACTGGTCGTAGCGATAGCGCGGGAAGGTCGCGCGGAACCACAGGAAGATGAACAGCATGGCGGACATCTTGGCCAGCATCCAGACCAGGCCCGGAATCTGGTTGAACGGCGCGGCATCCACCGGCGGCAACCAGCCGCCAAGGAACATCACGGCGGTGAGCGCGGCGATCAAAATCATGTTGGCGTATTCGGCGAGGAAGAACAGGGCGAAGCCCATGCCGGAATATTCCACGTGGAAACCGGCCACGATCTCCGATTCCCCCTCGGCGAGGTCGAACGGCGCGCGGTTGGTTTCGGCCACGCCGGCCAGGAAGTACACCACGAACATGGGGAACAGCGGAATGAAGTACCAGCCAAGCAGGCCGTAACCGTTGCTCTGCCCGCGCACGATGTCGCCGAAATTCATGCTTTGCGCCGCCAGCAACACGCACACCAAGGCGAAGCCCATCGCCAGTTCGTACGACACGATCTGCGCCGCCGAGCGCAGGGCGCCGAGGAATGCGTACTTCGAATTGGAAGCCCAGCCGGCAATGATGATGCCGTACACGCCGAGCGAGGTCATCGCCAGCAGGTACAACATACCGGCGTTCACGTCCGCCAGGATCAGGCCGTCGTCGAACGGAATCACCGCCCATGCCGCCAGCGCCGGCACCAGCGCCAGCACCGGCGCGGCGAGGAACAGGAATTTGTTGGAATTGGCCGGAATGATGATTTCCTTGGTCAGCAGCTTGAGGCCATCCGCCACCGGCTGCAACAGCCCCCAGTAACCGACGCGGTTGGGACCGGGACGAATCTGCATGAAGCCGAGGATCTTGCGTTCCGCCAAGGTCAGGTAAGCAACCCCGCCCATGATCGGCGCGATGATGATCATGATCTTGATCGCGGTCCACACCGGCAGCCAGGCTGCCCCGAGTAAATCCTGACCCGCCGTTTGCAGGGTTTGCAGCAGTTCCATCATGCTCGCTCCACCGTGATCGTTCCAAACATTGCGCCCAAAGCCGCGGTTGCCGCATGGCCTGCCGCCACGCGCACCACCCCCCGGGGCAACTTGTCGTCCGCAGCGGCCTGCAACGTGACACTGCCGGAACCTTGACTGACTTTCACCCCGACACCCGGCTCGATGCCGTGCTTGTTCATTTCTGCCGAATTCATCCATGCCTTTGGCATCGCGGCATCCGCAGTCGCCTGCAATGGCGGCGCCCGGCGCACGACGGCATCGGTCGCATAGATGGGCACATCGGCCACGCGCTGCAAACCGGCGGCGGCGGCCGTTGCCGGCACCGCAACTTCGTTTATCGCGTTGTTGAGACTGTTGATCCGGATTCCCGCCAGTACCTGGTCGCGCAGCGCTTCGGAGCTGTCTATGTCGAAGCCGTCGAGCGCCAGCAGATTGCCCAGCACACGCAGCACTTTCCAGGCCGGGCGGGCTTCGCCCAAAGGCTTGACCACGCCTTTGAAGGTTTGCACGCGCCCCTCGCTGCTGACAAAAGTGCCGGACGTTTCGGTGAACGGCGCGATCGGCAACAGCACGTCGGCATACTCCAGTGCCTTGTGTTTGTAGGCGGACAGCACGATCACCGTGTCTGCGCCACCGAGCGCGGCCAGCGCCTGTTGCGGATCGGCGCAGTCGAGCTCCGCTTCCACATTGAGCAGGACATAAGCCTTGCGCGGTTGTGCCAGCATTTGCGCCGCGTTCATTCCTTTGGCACCCGGCTTCGCCTGGGCGAGGTAGCCGCCGACACTGTTGGCCGCTTCGCCGATAAAACCGAACTTGCCGTTGCAGGCAGTGGCGATCTGTTGCGCCAGGGCTTGCAGTTGTGCCGCCTGCGGATGTTGCTGGGCGAAGTTGCCGAGCAGGATGGCAACCCGCTCGCCGCCGGCCAGACTGCCGGCGATACCGTCGCTCTGTTTGGCTGCCACGCCTTGCGCCACTTGCGCCAGCGCCGCAACCAGCGCATCAGGCGCGACGATGGACTTGTGCGCCACCGGCATCAGCAGATCGTCGTCGACGGAGTGGATGACGCTAACCTTGGCGCCGTTCTTCACCGCCTGGCGGATGCGGGCGGCGAGCAGCGGGTGATCCTTGCGCAGGAAGCTACCGACAATGAGCAGACGGTCGGCTTTGCCGATATCTGCAACCGACATGCCCAGCCAAGGCGCGCCCTGCATCTTGCCGTCGGCGGAGAAATCGCTCTGGCGCAGGCGGAAATCGACATTGTCGCTGCCGAGGCCGCGCACCAGTTTCTGCAACAGATAAAGCTCTTCCAGGGTGGAGTTCGCCGTCGCCAGCGCGCCGATCTGTTCCGCGCCTGCACCGCTGGCGATCTGGCGCAAGCCGTTCGCCACGTAATCGAGCGCGATCGGCCACTCCACTTCCATCCATTTACCATCCTGCTTGATCATTGGTTTGGTCAGACGTTGGTCCGAATTCAGCCCGGTGTAGGCGAAACGGTCCCTGTCCGACAACCAGCATTCGTTGATGTCTTGGTTTTCGATCGGTAATACGCGCAACACTTGGTTGTTTTTAGTCTGCACGGCAAGATGGCTGCCCAGACTGTCGTGCGCGCTAATTGAGCGACGGCGCGACAATTCCCACGCGCGCGCCTTGTAGCGGAACGGTTTGCTGGTCAGCGCGCCGACCGGGCACAGGTCGATCATGTTGCCGGACAGTTCGGATTCGACCGCGCCCGAAACGAACGACATTATTTCGGCATGTTCGCCTCGGAAAGCCTGCCCCAGTTCCATCTGACCGGCAATCTCTTGGCCGAAGCGCACACAGCGCGTGCAGTTGATGCAGCGGCTCATTTCTTCCGCCGACACCAGCGGGCCGATGTCCTTGCTCAATACCGTGCGTTTTTCTTCGTGATAGCGCGAATGGCCGCCGCCGTAACCGACTGAAAGGTCCTGCAAGGTGCACTCGCCGCCCTGGTCGCAGATCGGGCAATCCAGCGGATGGTTGATCAGCAGGAATTCCATCACGCCTTTTTGCGCCTTCACCGCCAGCTTGGAATGGGTGAACACCTTCATCCCTTCCGCCACCGGGGTGGCGCAGGCCGGCAGCGGTTTCGGCGCCTTTTCCACTTCCACCAGGCACATGCGGCAGTTGGCGGCAATGGAAAGTTTCTTGTGATAACAGAAATGCGGAATGCTAATGCCGGCCAGATGCGCCGCCTCAATCACGGTCGAACCGTTTTCGGTTTGAATCTTCTTGCCGTCGATTTCGATGTTAATCATTGCTCACCTGTCCTGTTCAGCCTCACACCAAGCAACGTCTGTGCTCGATGTGGTATTCGAATTCATTGCGGTAGTGCTTGAGCATGCCCTGCACCGGCCAAGCAGCCGCATCCCCCAGGGCGCAGATCGTGCGTCCGGCGATGTTGTCGCAAAGTTCCAGCAGCAAATCGAGATCTTCCGGCTTGCCCTGGCCGTGCTCGATGCGGTGCACGATGCGGTACAGCCAGCCGGTACCCTCGCGGCACGGCGTGCACTGGCCGCAGGATTCCTCGAAATAGAAGTAGGACAGACGTTCCAGCGCGCGCACCATGCAGGTGGTGTCGTCCATCACGATGACCGCGCCGGAACCCAGATACGAACCGGCCTTCTGCAGCGAGTCATAGTCCATGTTCACATCCATCATGATTTCGCCCGGCAATACCGGCATCGACGATCCGCCCGGGATCACCGCCTTCAGCTTGTGGCCGTTGCGCACACCGCCCGCCATCTCCAGCAGTTTCCTGAACGGGGTGCCCATCGGCACCTCGAAATTGCCCGGCTTGTTGACGTGGCCGGACACAGAAAACAGCTTGATGCCGCCGCTGTTGGGCACGCCGAGGTCGGCAAATTTCTTGCCGCTTTCGCGGATGATGTAAGGGATGCTGGCAAAAGTCTCGGTGTTATTGATCGTGGTCGGCTTGCCGTACAAGCCAAAGCTGGCCGGGAACGGCGGTTTGAAACGCGGCTGGCCTTTCTTGCCTTCGATCGATTCGAGCAGCGCGGTTTCCTCGCCACACACATAGGCGCCATAACCCAGATGATTGTGCAAATGGAATTCAAAATCGGCGCCGAGGATGCCACGGCCCAGATAACCGGCGCGCTCCGCCTCGGCGCAGGCCGCCTCCATGATCTCGTAGGCCTCGAAGATCTCGCCGTGAATATAGTTATAGCCGTCCTTCACGCCCAGCGCGTAAGCGGCAATCGCCATGCCCTCGATCAGCATGTGCGGGTTGTGGCGCAGGATGTCCCAGTCCTTGCAGGTGCCCGGCTCACCTTCATCCGAATTGCACACCAGATATTTTTCGCCCTGGTAGTTCTTCGGCATGAAGCTCCACTTCAGGCCGGTGGGGAAACCCGCCCCGCCCCGACCGCGCAAGTTGGATGCTTTGACTTCGGCGATGATGGCCTCGGGCGACATCTTTTCGCTGATGACCTTGCGCAGCGCCTGATAGCCGCCGGCCTTGACGTAGTTGTCCAGCTTGGCCAGACCGTCGGCGACAGTGGCCAGAATAATGTGCGCGCTCATGCCTTGCCCCCTTCCAGATCGGCCAGAATCTGGTCGATTTTTTCATTGGTCAGGTGACCGCACAGCTTTCTGTTGTTCAGGGTCAGCAGCGGCGCGGCCACACAGGCTCCCATGCATTCACCTTCGCGCAGACCGAACTTCCCGTCCGCCGTCACTTCGCCTAGTTTGATGCCAAGCTTCTGTTCCAGATAGGCGACCGTATCACCCGCGCCGCACAAGGTGCAGGACAGATTGGTACATACGGTCAACGTGTGCCTGCCCATCGGTTTCAGGTTATACATGTGGTAGAAAGTCGCCACTTCGTACACCGCCATTTGCTGCATGCCCAGGTAGGATGCGACATCGGCCATGTCTTCCGGCGCGATCCAGCCCTTTTCATCCTGCACAAAACGCAAGGCGGCCATCACGGCGGACTGGCGCTGATCGGCGGGATATTTTTTCAGCTCTTTGTCGATGAGCGTCTGAATTGGTTGGGATAGCATTAGCGGTCAATCTCCCCGAAAACAATGTCCTGCGTGCCGATGATCGCCACCACGTCGGCGATCATGTGGCCGCGCACCATCTCGTCCAGTCCGGCCAGATGGGGAAAGCCGGGTGCGCGGATTTTCATGCGGTACGGTTTGTTGGCGCCATCCGACACCAGATAGATGCCGAATTCGCCCTTGGGATGCTCGACGGCGGAATACACCTCGCCGGCCGGCACGTGAAAGCCTTCGGTGAACAGTTTGAAGTGATGGATCAGCTCTTCCATGTTCTGCTTCATCGCTTCGCGCTTGGGCGGCACAAACTTCGATTCATCCGCCATCACCGGCCCCGGATTCTTGCGCAGCCAGTCTATGCATTGCTTGATGATGCGGTTGGATTGGCGCATTTCTTCCATGCGCACCAGATAACGGTCGTAACAATCGCCTTCCACCCCGACCGGAATGTCGAAATCCACCCGGTCATACACCTCGTACGGCTGTTTCTTGCGCAAATCCCACTCCACACCCGAGCCGCGCAACATCGGCCCGCTGAAGCCCATCGCCATGGCACGCTCGGGCGACACCACACCGATGCCGACCGTGCGCTGTTTCCAGATGCGATTGTCGGTCAGCAAGGTTTCATATTCATCGACGTAACCGGGGAAACGGTTGGTGAACGCTTCCAGAAAATCAAGCAGGGAGCCTTGGCGATCTTCGTTCATCTTCCTGATCGCCGCTTCGTTGTGAATCTTGCTTGCGCGGTATTGCGGCATGCTGTCCGGCAAATCGCGATAGACCCCGCCCGGACGGTAATAGGCGGCATGCATACGCGCGCCGGACACCGCCTCATAGGCGTCAAACAGGTCTTCCCGTTCGCGGAAAGTGTAGAAGAACATGGTCATCGCGCCGAGGTCGATGCCGGAAGCGCCCAGCCACAGCAGGTGATTCAGGATGCGCGTGATCTCGTCAAACATGACGCGGATATACTGCGCGCGTATCGGCACCTCGATCCCCGCCAGCTTTTCAATCGCCATCACATAAGCGTGCTCGTTGACCATCATCGAAACATAGTCGAGACGGTCCATGTAGGGCACGGATTGCAGAAAGGTCTTGTGCTCGGCCAGCTTTTCCGTGGCGCGGTGAAGCAGGCCGATGTGCGGGTCGGCGCGTTCAACCACCTCGCCGTCCAGCTCCAGCACCAGGCGCAACACGCCGTGCGCTGCCGGGTGCTGCGGCCCAAAGTTCATGGTGTAGTTTTTGATTTCAGCCATTTGTCTTCTCGCCTCAATGACGTCCGTATTCTTCTTCGCGCAGCGAGCGCGGTGTAATTTCGCGCGGCTCTATCGACACCGGCTCATAGATCACGCGCTGCTGCTCCGCGTCGTAGCGCATTTCCACGGTGCCGGACAGCGGGAAGTCCTTGCGGAACGGGTTGCCGACAAAACCATAATCGGTCAGGATACGGCGCAGATCCGGATGTCCGGTAAACAGAATCCCGTACAGGTCGAACGCCTCGCGCTCGAACCAGTTGGCCGACGGCCATATCTGAACCGCCGAAGACAGAACTGGCATTGCTTCGTCCTCGGCAAACACCCGAACACGCAGACGCTGGTTGCGGGTTATCGACAGCAGATGATAGACCGCGGCAAACCGGGGGCCCGCATGCGCAACATCGGCCACATAGCGCCCGTCTTCGCAAGTCTCGCTACCATAGGCGGAGTAATCAACACCGCACACATCGATCAACTCTTCGAACCGCAGGGCGGCGCTATCGCGCAGGCGGGTGAACACGCTAATCATATCGGCCGCCTTGGCCACCAAGGTCAGCTCACCGAGGCGCCGCTCCAGACTGACGATTTCGGCGCCAAACACACGCGCCAGTTCGGACTGCAGAATATCGAGGTCGCTTGCCATGGTTTACCTATCGCGCAATGGTATTGGTGCGTTTGATCTTGTTTTGCAGCTGGATCACCCCATACAGCAGGGCCTCCGCCGTTGGCGGACAGCCGGGAACGTAGATATCCACCGGCACGATGCGGTCGCAGCCGCGCACGACGGAATAGGAATAGTGATAGTAGCCGCCGCCGTTGGCGCAGGAGCCCATCGAGATCACCCAGCGCGGCTCGGCCATCTGGTCGTACACCTTGCGCAGGGCGGGCGCCATCTTGTTGCACAGCGTGCCGGCCACGATCATCACATCAGACTGGCGCGGGCTGGGGCGGAAGGCGCCGGCGCCGAACCGGTCCAGGTCATAACGCGCCAGCGCGGCATGCATCATCTCAACCGCGCAACAGGCGAGGCCAAAAGTCATCGGCCACAGCGAGCCGGTGCGCGCATAGTTGATGATGGTGTCGGCAGTGGTGGTGACGACGCCCTTTTCCAGGATTCCTTCAATACCCATAACCAACCCCTTTCTTCTCCGCGCATTGAGGCTGCACTCGCGAACGGTCACATCCCCGCCGCGCGGGACTCCTGCTCCCTGCTCGCACTGCTATTCCCATTCCAGAGCTCCTTTCATCCATTCATAGACAAAGCCAACCACAAGGATTGCCAGAAAAACCATCATGGAGACAAAACCGAAAGTGCCAATCTCCTTGAGCACGATCGCCCACGGAAACAGGAAAGCAATTTCAAGATCGAACAGGATGAACAGGATGGCAACGAGATAGAAACGCACGTCGAATTTCATGCGCGCGTCCTCGAAGGCCTCGAAGCCGCACTCGTAGGGGGAAAGTTTTTTGTCGTCGGGGCGGTGCGGGCCGACCAGCATACCCAGAACCAGCGGCAGAATACCGATTACCAAAGCAATGCAGATGAACAACAGAACCGGAAAATAATTTCCCAACATGCCTCAGCTCCCCTCCATGAGTCCGCGAGATAGCGGCTAACAAAGTAATGCTCTGTATTTTTGTGACCTTCGGCGATACCGCCAGGTTCTGATTATTATTTTATGTGGTGCGGGGCATGGGACTCGAACCCACACGTCCTTTCGGACACAGCCACCTCAAGGCTGCGCGTCTACCAATTCCGCCAACTCCGCGCAAGTCTGTTACTTGGGTATTTCTTTTACCTTGGAATCCGGCGCATCCGCCGCTGCCGGCGCGCCTTGCTGCAAAGTATTGATGTCAACGCGGTCCATCACCCCGCTCTGTTGCGCGGGTTGCGCATACAGGTATGTCAGCGTCAGACTGGTGACAAAAAAAACGGTGGCAGCCACTGCGGTGCTGCGACTGAGGAAGTTGGCGGAACCGCTGGAACCAAACAGGCTGCCCGCCGACCCTGAACCGAATGCCGCGCCCATGTCGGCTCCCTTGCCGTGCTGCACCAGCACCAGACCGACCAGGATGACAGCGGTTACGATATGCACTACCCAGACCAATGTTTCCACGCTTGACTCCAACTGCAAAATTTATTGTTGCGCGGCGCGACAAATCGCCACGAATTCTTCCGCCACCAGCGACGCGCCGCCAATTAGCCCGCCGTCGATGTCCGGCATCGCCATCAACTCCGCCGCATTGCCCGGCTTCATACTACCGCCATACAGAATGCGCAAGCCCTGCGCCACTGCACCATCCAGCCGCGCGACACGCTGGCGGATAAATGCATGAACAGCCTGCGCCTGCCCGGGGGTTGCGGTCTTGCCGGTGCCGATCGCCCACACCGGCTCATAGGCGATGACCGTCTTGGCCACCGACTCTGCCCCGGCATGGTTGAGCACCACCTCCAATTGTTTGGCCACCACTTGCTCGGTCACGCCATCTTCACGCTCCTGCAGGGTTTCGCCCACACAGAAGATCGGGGTCATGCCGAACTTGATAGCGGCGTCGAATTTGGCGGCGGCAATGTCGTTACTTTCATGGAACAGCGCACGCCGCTCGCTGTGGCCGATAATGACGTAGCGGCAACCGAAATCCGCCAGCATGCCGGGGGCAACCGCGCCGGTAAATGCGCCCTGCTCGTGCTGGCTCAGGTTTTGCGCCCCCCAGACAATATTGCTGCCCTGCAGCAATGACTGCGCCTGGGCCAGATAAGGATACGGCACACACACCCCATAGTCGGCATCGCGCAAATCTCTGACCCCGGCCAGCAACGTTTCCAGCAGCGCTTTGTTGCGCTCCAGATTGCCGTGCATCTTCCAGTTTCCAACTACCAGCTTGCGTCGCATCAGGCTCTTCTTCCTAACTTTTAGGTGCGCGGATAGTATCGTTGAATGGGTCGATGGTCAATCGAAGTAATGCACGCGGGGCGACTTGAAATGCATGCGATGGCGTGATAGAGAAGCCGCGGATGGGCCGGATGCCGGACTGCGAAAAAGGCGGTTGGGCGCTTCGCGGGAGATTAAGTGCGCCGCCACCGGGCTCGTTCAGCTCAACAGAACCAACCTCTTGGCGAAACCGCCACGAGATGGATGCACGATTGATATGGTGCGCAGCGGGTTGCAGCACCCGGCTCCGGGCTCCCAAACGCCCTGGCCTTTCCAGCTTCCGTTTCCGGTTAACCGAAGCGGCCGGTGATGTAATCTTCGGTTTCCTGCCGTTTCGGGTTGGTGAACACGTTATTGGTATCGCCGAATTCGATCAGATTGCCAAGGTACATGTACGCGGTGTAGTCCGACACACGCGCCGCCTGCTGCATGTTGTGGGTCACGATGATGATGGTGTACTTGGTCTTCATCTGCTCGACCAGACCCTCCAGTTTGGCCGAAGAAATCGGATCAAGCGCGGAAGTCGGCTCGTCCAGCAACAGCACTTCAGGCTCCAGGGCGATCGCACGTGCAATGACCAGGCGCTGCTGCTGGCCGCCGGACAGGCTCATGCCACTTTCTTGTAAACGATCTTTGACTTCATCCCACAGTGCTGCGCCACGCAGCGCCTTTTCTACCGCCTCGTCCAACACCTTCCTGTCATTGACGCCCATGATGCGCAGGCCGTATGCGACATTTTCATAGGTGGATTTCGGGAAAGGATTGGGTTTCTGGAACACCATTCCGACACGCCGGCGCAACAAGGCCACATTGACGTCATCTTCAAAAATATTCTTGTCATCAAGTATGATCCTGCCTGTAATACGACAGGAATCGACCAGATCGTTCATGCGGTTGAAACAGCGCAGGAGCGTCGATTTTCCGCAGCCACTGGGGCCAATGAATGCGGTCACCTGATTCTTCGGGATCTTCAGGCTAACGGAACTCAGCGCCTGGGATTCGCCGTAATACAGATTCAGATCATCGACTGTTATGGCAGTCTCTTCGGCGACTTTATCCTGCGTTCGAGCAAGCGCACTGAAGTTCATCGCGTGGGTATGGGGTTTGTCGTCGTTCATGTTTACTGATCCTTGAATATCAATAGATTCCGGGGCTAATTTGGTCATACCGTTCATACTCCTTCCAATCCGCGCATTTTCTCGCGCATACGGTTCCGCAGGCGGATCGCAAAAAGATTCAGCACGATGATAATGATTACCAAAAGCAGGGAGGTGGCGTAAACCAGCGGCCTCGCCGCCTCGACGTTGGGACTCTGGAAACCAACGTCGTAAATGTGGAAACCCAGATGCATGAACTTCTGCTCAAGATGTAGGAAGGGATAGTTCCCGTCCAGCGGCAGACTGGGGGCGAGTTTGACAACACCGACCAGCATCAAGGGCGCAACCTCGCCGGCAGCACGGGCGACCGCCAGAATCAGTCCGGTCATCATGGCCGGGCTGGCAATCGGCAACACGGTGCGCCACAGCGTTTCCGCCTTGGTCGCCCCGAGCGCCAGACTTCCCTCGCGAATGGTACGCGGGACGCGCGACAGACCTTCTTCGGTCGCCACGATGACCACCGGCAAAGTCAGCAAGGCCAGAGTCAACGCCGACCACAATATGCCCGGGCTACCGAACACCGGCGCCGGACTGGCCTCGGGGAAGAACAGCGCATCGATATTTCCGCCGAGGAAATAGACGAAGAAGCCGAGACCGAACACGCCGTAGACGATGGATGGCACACCCGCCAGATTATTGACCGAGATGCGGATGATGCGGATCATCAGCCCCTGTTTGGCATATTCGCGCATATAAACCGCCGCCATGATGCCCAGCGGAGTCACCATGACCGACATCAGCAACACCATGGTCACCGTGCCAAAAATGGCCGGGAAGATACCACCTTCCGTATTCGCTTCGCGCGGATCATCGACGATGAACTCGTACAGCTTCTTCAGATAGTGGGCGATCTTCTGAAACACCCCCATATTGTTCGGCTGTATCACATCGGCGATCTTGGAAAAAGGGATCTCGATCAGCTGCCCATCCTGCACCACGGCGGTCAGGCTGTCGCGCCGGTTCTGTTCGCGCAACTCGTCAAGCCGCTGTTGCAGTTTGGCGAATTGGCCGTCATATATCCGTTTTTCCTGCGCGATCTCCTCTTGCGCTTCCTTGGTTAGGTGCCCCTTCAACTCCAGCTTGCGCTGTTGGAGTCGCAACCGCTCCAAGCGGTAATTGATCTTGCCGATATCGTTTTTCTCGATGCGCAGAATCTCGTCGAACAATCGATTGGCGCGTTCCAGCCGGACTAGGAGCTCCGGCCATGCCGCATCCCCCTCCGCAACCACATTTCCATTTTCCTTGACCGACATCAGGCGGCCGAAAAAACTTCCCCACTCATGGCGCTCGATGGAGATCATATCCTTCGGATAGGTGAATTCACTCAGCAACGGCGCCGGTATCCATTTGAAATCCACCCCGTAGACATCCCTGTTACCCTGCTTGAACAGATAACGGAGTGTAAATTTATCGTCGCTCTCGATTTGATAACCGGAATCCCTCAATCTCTGCAGGGATATCTCCTCGTTTTCACGCAACTCACCGACCAGACGCTGGGTCGTGCCATCCGGTGCCTTAATCGTTGTTTCGACCAAAGGTTTCGGCCACCAGTGCCCCATCCCCTGTACGGCCGTCATCCACACCACGGCATAGACCGCAATCAGCGAAAGGGCGACCGCGCCAGCCGTCATCCATATCCAGGGTTCACCACTTTTAATCCATTTACGCATGACTTGATACCTCAGATAGAGCTGTATTTCTCGCGCAGACGCTGACGCACCAGTTCGGCCAGGGTGTTAACGAAGAACGTGAAGGCGAACAGCACCAGCGCGGAGAGAAAGAGCAAAAGATAGTGGGTCGAGTCGACCGCCGCTTCGGGCATTTCGACGCCGATGTTGGCCGACAATGTGCGGAAGCCGGTGAAGATGGACAAGTCCATCACTGCGGTATTGCCGGTGGCCATCAGCACGATCATGGTCTCGCCGACGGCGCGACCCATGCCCACCATGATGGCGGAAAAGATACCCGGACTGGCAGTAAGCAATACGACGTAGAACAGTGTTTGCCATGGCGTCGCACCCAGCGCCAGCGAACCGCTGCTCAGGTGTTTGGGGACGCTGAACACCGCGTCCTCGGCGATGGAAAAAATGGTCGGAACAACGGCAAAACCCATGGCGATGCCCACCACCAGCGAATTGCGCTGTTCATAGGCCCAGCCGAGTTCATTGCTCATCCAGCGGGGCATATCGCCGCCGAAAAAAGTCGCCTCGATGGGATGCCCCAGATAGACCGCCAGCCACATCACCAGAATGATGACCGGCAGCAACAGCGCGGCCTCCCAGCCGGGGCCAACCCGGTCGGTGAGTCGCCGGGGCAGCCAGTGCCACAGATAGGCGGCAATGACGAAACTGAACGGCAGAAAGAACAGCGCCATCAACGTACCGGCCAGGTTGTTATCGACGAAGGGAGCCAGCCACAGACCGGCGAGGAAACCCAGGATGACAGTGGGCAAAGCCTCCATAATCTCGATGGAAGGCTTGACCACACTGCGCATCTTCGGCGACATGAAATAGGCGGCGAAGATGGCACCGAGCACAGCCAGAGGAACCGCCACCAGCATGGCATAGAAAGCCGCCTTCAATGTGCCAAAAGTAAGTGGTGCAATACTGAATTTGGGTTCGAAATCCGAGCTGGCTGCGGCAGATTGCCAGAGATAGTCCGGTTTTTCGTAACTTTCATACCAGACCTTGCCCCACAGCGCGCCAAAGGAAACTTCAGGATATTCGTTTTCAATGTGGGCTGCCTGAATTTCACCCTTGTCCGTCTCCAGCACGATGGCGTTGGCTCGTGGCGCAAAGGATGCCATCCGCACCGCCGCACCACCAGTGTCAGCCTCTACCAGCAAGCGTTCAGAGGTGGCGTAATAAAGATTGACGCCGCCTTTGGCATCGCCCGCCAAAAAACCTTTGCGAGCATGCTCGGGGGCCAGGTAAGTAATGGGCGCGTCCATGGATTTGAAGTCACGGATGTGAGTCAGTGTGTTTACATTTTTGTCATCGCGCACCTGGAACCACTGGGCCAGACCCCCTTTATCGGTACCAACGATGATGGAGAACCCGCCCGAAAGCAGGGCCATGGCCGTGACGCGCTCGCCTTCCGGCACGACCGCCACGGTCTGCTTCAAAACCGGATCGTCCTTATCCTGGACATCGAAGTGGCTGATGAAGCGGCCACCGTGGAGTACATACAGGTCGCGCTGCTTGATCTCAAGCAGGATCTGGTCGACTCCGCCATCCAGTTTCGGCAACTCGTGCAGCGCAGCGCGTTCGGTGGTCACCGACTCGCCGGTGAAATCGCTCTCGCTGGTGTAGTAGCCCAACAACAGGCGGTCGTCCTGTGTCAACGCCACGGCAGAGGTGCCTTCGTCGTCATGCTGGATGGCCAGCCGCTTCAACGCCTTGCCGGCATCATCCAGCACCAGTGCATCCGCTCCCAGCGGGTAAACGAGACCGGGGACGATGCTGCGAATATCCTTCTGCGGATTCTCCGGGTCCTGGGTGAATGTCACCTTGTAGTCGTCCTTGAACAACACCAGTCGTCCGTTGGCAAGGCCGTAGGCCATAACCCGCTTGCGCAGATCGCCAGCGGAGAAACTGCTGGCCGTGACCGACTTCGGCAGACCGACCTGCTCCTGATGCAACAATTTACCGTCAGCAAGACTGAAGAAGGTGACGCCGCCCTGACTGGCGAACCGTGCACCAATCTCCACCTGCTCTTCCATGGCCAGGTGAACCGACGTCTGATCCGTCGCCGTCACAACCAATGGTTTGAGTTTATCCATATGGGGCGGCATGAACAGGGGTGCAACGACGCTGGCCAAATAAAAGAAGATGGTACTGATCGCAATGATCACACTCAAGCCGCCGAAGGTCATAAGATACTTGAACAGCTTGTCCTTCGCCATCCGGCGACCGGTGTGACCGCCCGCGCTGGTAATGCTGGCCTCAATTTTTTCCATAATGCACCACTTTATCTATTGCCGTTGACTCGCTTGCGCCCTGTGCGCGGATTCTTAAAAACCGGGCCGAACCATGTCATGGCTCGGCCCGAATCGCTGCCTTATTGAAGCGGACCGGCTTATTTTACCTGACGCAACTGATTGAAATGCTCGATCAGCGCCACCGGACGGCCGTGCTTCTTGGTTTCCTTGTTCAGGGCATAAATCACGGTTTCACCTTTCGGGCCCGTGCCGATCTCGGTATAGGTGAAAGTGATTTCCTTGTGCGACAGGTAGTCCTGGAAATCCTTCCATTCACCGAAGACGTGGTAGCGGCCATTGCGCACTACCTCGCCATAGAAGGCACCGACATCCTTGGTCCGGCCGTCGAAGATATCCTCGGCGGCGGTGGGCTTGTCCAGATGCTTGCCGTCGGCCTTGGTGATGCCGAAGATCACGGTCTCGCCGTCGGGGCCACCACCGATGCGGGTGCGGGTCAGCGGCACTTCGTCGTGCGTCATCAGGCCGAGATAGATATTTGGCTCGGTCATGGCGTAGATGCGGCCATTGTCGTGGTAAACCATGAAATAGGTCTGCTTCTGAACCGGAGCCTCGGCCATGGCCGCCGGGGCGGCTGCCGTGGACTGGCTGTTAGTAGTGCAACCACTCACGACGCCGAAGGCGAGCAGGGCAGATAGCACGGCAACCAGTTTAAACTGCTGGGTGTTTCGCATGATTTCACTCCATTGGGATTGTTGGCGCACACCCGGTCAGGGGCGTGCGGGATTTGCCGGCGGGGATCAGTTGATACCCAAGTCGCGCCGGGCCTTCGAAACCATGGCGGCGGGCATCGGCACAAAACCGTCCTTGACCACTACTTCCTGGCCCTGCTTGGACAGCACCATCTTGAAGAACTCACGCTCCAAGGGCGACAACGCTTGGTTCGGGCGCTTGTTCACATAGACGTAAAGCACGCGGGCCAGGGGGTACGTCTTGCTGAGGGCGTTTTCGGGAGAGGCTTCATAGAACGGCTCGCCGCTCTTCTTGGCCAGGGGCACGGCGCGCACGCCGGAGGTCAGGTAACCGATGCCGGAATAGCCAATGGCGCCGATCTGACCACTAACACTCTGCACCACAGAAGCGGAGCCGGGCTGCTCGGCGACGCGCTTGGTGAAGTCCCCCTTGCACAGGGCGTGCTTCTTGAAGTAGCCGTAGGTGCCGGACACGGAATTGCGGCCGTACAGGGCGATACCGCGCCCGGCCCAGTCGCCAGTCATGCCCAACTGGCCCCATTTGTTGATTTCAGCCTCGCCGCCGCACTTGCGGGTGGCGGAGAAGATGGCATCCAACTCGGGAATGGACAGACCTTTGATGGGGTTGTCCTTGTTCACGTACACGGCCAGGGCGTCAATAGCCACGGGGACCGGAGTGGGCTTGTAGCCGTATTTCTTCTCGAAGGCAACGATTTCCTCATCCTTCATGGTGCGGCTCATGGGACCGAAGTTGGACGCACCCTGGATCAGGGCCGGCGGCGCGGTGGAGGAGCCGGCACCCTGGATCTGGATGTTGACGTTGGGGTAAAAGCGCTTGTAAGACTCGGCCCACAGGGTCATCAGGTTATTCAGGGTGTCCGAACCAACGCTGGTGAAGTTGCCGGATACGCCGCTGGACTTGGTATAGTCAGGCAACGCAGAATCAACTCCGGCGGCGTGGGCGACCATGCTTTGCGTGCCCAGAGCGAAGGTGGACACTAGACCCAGCGCCACGATGGTTTTCTTCATATTCATGGAAATAAGCTCCTGTAAGTGGGAAAGATTTAATGAGCGCCATTCAAATGGCATTCATCAAGTGCGAGCATATCCGCGCAAGATTACACAATTATGACAGTTAATTAAATACCCGACATTTCAACGAGGCCCATACCGAGAGCGAACCGCTCAGAGTCCCGCCCTTTTCACCGCCTCCGCGATCTTCTCTGCCCACATCTTGACCTGCACCCCATCCTCTCCTTCCACTATCACCCGCAGCAAGGGCTCCGTGCCGGAAGGGCGCAACAATACCCGCCCCTTGCCGTTCAAGTCACGCTCGGACTTGGCGACCTCCGCCGTGACCTCGGTGCGTTCCAGCAGATCGGCCGCCTTGCCCGTCACTTTCACAATGACCTGCCGTTCAAGTTTTCGCATAAACAAGGCATATACAGCGCCATGTCATTCGATTGTCATCCAGCCCACATAGAATCTCCGCCGCTGCACGATAACAAAATTGCAGTCCAGGAGGTTGTATGCACAGTTCAAATCGTTCCGGTGAAGATATTCTGGCTATGATCAATCCGATCATAGCCATCTCTCCCGATTCCCCGCTTAATGATGTCGCCGAAGAGTTCTTCAAGCCGGAATATGCCAAGTTGCTCTCCCTACCGGTCGTCGAAGACGGGCGTCCGGTCGGCATGATAAGCCGCTATCGCTTCATGGATATCTATCTAAAACGATATGCGCGCGAACTCTATGGCAAACGCCCGATTCGCCAATTCATCAACAAAAGACCCCTGCTGGTTGATCTGGACCAGACACTGGCATCGGCTGCACAGTATGTTGCAGAGAACATGCAATTCCCTCTCACCGAAGATTTCATCGTGGTACGCCACGGTCAATATCTGGGGGTGGGTTTCGTGATGGACCTGCTCAAGGCAATGGAACAACAGATGCGGGCCAATACAGGCGAACTTGAAAAGGCCTATTCGCAACTCAAATCATCGCAGCTTGCCTTGGTGCAATCGGAAAAGATGGCATCGCTCGGCCAGATGGTTGCCGGCGTCGCGCACGAGATCAACACGCCGCTGGGCTACGTGCAGAACAACGTCGCGATAGGCCAGGAGTTGTTCTCCCAGATACAAACCATGATCGCCGGGTATGAATCGCTGGTCGATAATCTGCTCGACGAGAAGGCGAGCGAAGAGCAGATCACGGAACAGATGCAGATGGTCGCCGCGATGCGCAACGACGTGAACGCCCAGGAGATGCTGGGCGAGATGAACGGGCTGATGGCCGATTCGCTCTACGGCATTGGCCAGATATCCGAACTGGTGCTCAACCTCAAGAACTTCTCGCGCATGGATGCCGCCGCCACCGACATGATGAACCTGAACGACTGCATCGAAAGCGCGCTCAATATCGGACGCAACGTGCTCAAGAACAAAGTCGAGATCATCAGGGAACTGGGCGACTTGCCCAGGATCACTTGCGCGCCGTCCCAGCTCAACCAGGTCTTCCTCAATCTCTTCACCAATGCGGCACAGGCAATGGAAGCGCAAGGGAGACTGCACATCAAGTCGTGGCATGCCGATGGCGACATTCACGTCAGCGTGGCCGACAACGGCAAGGGCATACCGGAAGATATCCTCACGCGCATCTTCGATCCCTTCTTCACCACCAAACCGGTGGGCGAAGGCACCGGGCTGGGACTTGCCATCACCCACCAGATCATCCAGCAACATGGCGGCGAGATCCGCGTCGAATCGCGTGTTGGCGAAGGCACCCATTTCCATATCAGGCTTCCCGTTGTTGCCGCCAGGGCGGCGCAAGTGGCGATGCTGGAAGCAGTAGCCAAATAAGGAATAACCATGAGCAAACCCACCCTGCTGCTGATCGACGATGAAGAACGCATCCTGCGCTCGCTGCGAATGTTGTTCTTCGCCGGTTATCACGTGCGCATAACGACCGATCCGCACGAGGCCATCCGTATCCTGCGCGATGAGAAGATCCATGTCATCGTCAGCGACCAGCGCATGCCGGTGATGCAGGGTTCCGAGCTGTTGCGCATCGCCCGCGAGACCTCGCCCGCCACCATGCGCATCCTGCTGACCGGTTATTCAGATCTCGACGCTTCCATCGCCAGCGTGAATGATGGCGAAGTGTTCCGTTATCTGATGAAGCCGTGGAATGTGGAAGAAGTGAAATCAGTGGTCGCCGAGGCCGCCGCTATCGCCGAGGCCAGCTTTGCCGTGCAATCGCACACCGATATCGCCGTCGGCATGGCAAGCGCCAGGCCGCGCGTGCTCATCATGGATCATGATGAGACCACTGCCAAGATCGTGCATGAGACATTGAGCGACCGGTGCGATATCGTCTGGGCTTCCGATGCCCAGCACGCCATGGAAGAGCTGGCGAAGCAGGATATCTCCGTGGTCGTGTCCGACCTAATGCTGGGCGAGACCAATGTCGGCTACATCCTCAAGACCATCAAGCAGCTCAACCCGCAGACGCAATGCATCGTCGTTACCACATTCAACGATACCTCGCGCCTCATCGAGCTCATCAACCAGGCGCAAATCACCCGTTTCCTGCCCAAGCCGGTCAGCAAAGGCATCCTTGCGCGCAACCTGGAGTCCATGCTGGAACGGTTCAAGATGGTGCGCAATCAACCTGTGCTGCAGAAACGGCAAGCAGTAGCGCCGATCAGCGACCCGCAGGAGCAAGTGCAGGCCGGAAAATTCATGGGAATGCTGGGAAGGCTGAGGGCCAGAATCGGTGTTTGATCGCGCAAACAGATAGACCAAATCGAAAAAACGCCATACCAAAAATCGGTTCGGGCAATGAAAAATACAGTTAACCCGCCACTCCTTTCACCACCCCCGCGATCCTTTCCACCCACAACTTGACCTGAGGCCCGTCCTCTCCTTCCACCATCACCCGCAACAGCGGCTCCGTGCCGGAAGGACGCAGCAACACCCGCCCCTTGCCGTTCAAGTCACGCTCGGCCTTGGCGACCTCCGCCGTGACCTCGGTGCGTTCCAGCAGATCGGCCGCCTTGCCCGTCACTTTCACATTGATAAGTATCTGCGGATACATGCGCATATCTCCAGCCGCCCGGGACAAAGTCTGCTGCTGCATGCGCAGTGCATGCAGCACTTGCAAGGCGGAAATAATGCCGTCGCCGGTGCTGTGCTTGTCCAAACAGATGATGTGGCCGGAATTCTCGCCGCCCAGTTGCCAACCGTGCTGTTGCAGCAGTTCCATCACATAACGGTCGCCCACCTTGGCGCGCGCGAAGGGAATGCCCAGATGCTGCATGGCGTGTTCAAAAGCGAGATTGGTCATCAGCGTGCCCACCACGCCGCCTTTCAATGTTCCTTCGGCCTGGCGCTGGCGCGCGATGATGTAGAGCAACTGGTCGCCATCGTAGAGCGTGCCGTCCGCATCCGCCATGATCAGACGGTCGCCATCGCCATCCAGCGCGATGCCGATATCGGCCTGGTGTTCGACCACGGCTTTTTGCAGGTTTTGCGGCTGGGTCGCGCCGTAGCCGGCGTTGATGTTCAACCCATCCGGCTCGGCGCCGATGGCCACCACCTCCGCACCGAGTTCATGAAAGACGTGGCGCGCGATGTGATAAGTCGCACCGTGCGCGCTGTCCACCACGATCTTCAGACCGCGCAGATTCATCTCGTTGGGAAAACTGCTCTTGCAGAATTCGATATAGCGGCCGACCGCATCGTCGATCCGTTTGGCCTTGCCCAAACTGGCGGACGGGTTGGTCTGCATCGGCTCATCCAATGCTGCCTCAATGGCGAGCTCCACGGCATCCGGCAGTTTCGTCCCGTTACCGGAAAAGAATTTGATGCCGTTGTCCTCGAACGGATTGTGCGACGCGGAGATGACCACCCCGGCCTGCAAGCGCAAAGCCCGTGTCAGATAAGCCACCGCCGGGGTCGGGATCGGTCCGGCCAGATAGACATCGATACCCGCCGCGATAAGGCCGGCTTCGAGCGCCGACTCCAGCATGTAGCCGGAGATGCGCGTGTCCTTGCCGATCAACACCCCCGGCCGCTCGCCCTGCGCATGGCCGGCGCTCGCCAACACCCTGCCGGCCGCATAGCCCAGATGCATCACAAATTGCGGGGTGATGGGATGCTCCCCCACCTTGCCGCGCACACCGTCCGTGCCGAAATACTTTCTGCTCATGTCATGTCCCAACCAAGAAACAAAAACTGTTTCCGCAGATTGCACAGATTAACGCAGATTAAAATCTGTGCGAATCTGCGTAATCTGCGGATAAATGTATTACAGATTTACCGCATTCCACACCTTCAAGGCATCCACCGTCTCGCGCACATCGTGCACCCGCACGATCGCGACGCCGCGCTGCACCGCCAGCAACGCGGCGACGACGCTGGCCGCCACGCGATCCTCCACGGCGCGGCCGGTGAGCGCCCCCAGCATCGACTTGCGCGACAGGCCGGCCAACACGGGAACGCCCAGCGCGCGCAGCGCCTCCAGATGGCGCAACAGGTCGAGATTATGCGTCAAGGCCTTGCCAAAACCAAAACCGGGGTCGATCACGATGCGCGCGCGCGCGATGCCTGCCGTTTCGGCGGCAGCAATGCGCGCGCGCAGGAAGCCGCACACTTCGGCCACCACATCGGCATAGCGCGGCTGTTGCTGCATGGTCTGCGGCGTGCCCTGTTTATGCATCAGACACACCGCCGCATCACTGTCCGCCACAGCCTGCAACGCGCCCCTAGCCTGCAATGCGTTCACATCGTTGACCAGGCTGGCCCCCGCCTTGAGCGCGGCGCGCATGACCCCCGGCTTCCAGGTATCGATGGAGAGCGGCACTTCGCAGCCGCGCAAGCCTTCGATCACCGGCAGCACGCGATCCAGCTCCTCCTGCTCGCTCACTTCCGCCGCACCGGGTCGTGTCGATTCGCCGCCGATGTCGAGCAGGTCGGCACCGTCTGCAATCAGTTGTTGCGCATGCTCAATGGCAGCGGCGGATGAGACATAGCGTCCGCCGTCGGAAAACGAATCAGGGGTGACATTGATGATGCCCATCACTTTAGGATGGGCGAGGTCGAGGTGGAATTTGCCGCAGTGTAGAATCATCTGAAGGGTGAAACGTGAAAGGTGAAACGCGGAGAACCCGGTGGATTATCTTTCACGTTTCACTTTTACCTTTCACGGCATCAGGTTTCCTGCGCCGGTTCACCGGTGGCCGGCGCGGTCGGTGTCTCGTCCTTGGGCGGTTGTGCGGCGGGCTGCACCGGCGCGGGTTTCGGCGCACGGGGCGGTTTGCCCGCCATGATGTCATCGATCTGGTCCGCGTCGATGGTCTCCCATTCCAGCAATGCCTTGGCCATCGCTTCGATCTTGTCGCGGTTCTCTTCGATCAGCTTGCGCGCCAGCGCATATTGCTCGTCCAGGATGCGGCGTATCTCCGCATCCACCTTCTGCATGCTCGCTTCCGAGATATTCTTGTGCGTGGTCACCGAACGGCCAAGGAACACCTCGCCCTCGTTCTCGCCATACACCATGGTGCCCAGCGCATCGGACATCCCCCACTGCGTGACCATCTTGCGCGCCATGTCGGTCGCGCGTTCGAAGTCGTTGGAAGCGCCGGTGGTCATTTGATTCATAAAGATTTCTTCCGCGATACGCCCGCCGAACAACACGGTGATCGTCGAAAGAAGACGAATCTTGTCCATGCTGTAACGATCTTCGGACGGCAACTGCATGGTCAGGCCCAAGGCGCGGCCGCGCGGGATGATGGTCACCTTGTGCACCGGGTCGGTCTTCGGCATCAATTTCGCCACCAGGGCATGGCCCGATTCATGGTAAGCCGTGTTGCGCCGTTCTTCTTCCGGCATCACCATGGACTTGCGCTCTGCGCCCATGAATATCTTGTCCTTCGCCGCCTCGAAGTCATCCATCTCGACGAAACGCTTGCCGCGCCGTGCCGCGAACAGCGCCGCCTCGTTCACCAGATTGGCCAGATCGGCACCGGACATGCCGGGCGTACCGCGCGCCAGCACATTGGCATTCACATCCGGCGCGCACGGCACTTTGCGCATATGCACCATCAGGATCTGTTCACGGCCGCGAATGTCCGGCAACGGCACCACCACCTGGCGGTCGAAACGGCCCGGGCGCAGCAATGCGGCATCCAGCACGTCGGGACGGTTGGTGGCGGCGATCACGATCACACCGTTACTGCCTTCGAAACCATCCATTTCCACTAGCAGTGCATTCAGCGTTTGTTCACGCTCATCATTGCCGCCGCCCAACCCCGCGCCGCGCTGGCGACCGACCGCATCGATTTCGTCGATGAAGATGATGCAGGGGGAATGTTTCTTCGCCTGTTCGAACATGTCGCGCACACGCGCCGCGCCGACGCCGACGAACATCTCGACAAAATCGGAACCGGAAATGGAGAAGAACGGCACTTTTGCCTCGCCGGCGATGGCCTTGGCGAGCAGGGTCTTGCCGGTACCGGGGCTGCCCACCATCAGCACGCCGCGCGGGATGCGTCCGCCCAGATTCTGGAACTTGCCCGGATCGCGCAGAAAATCGACCAGTTCGGACACTTCTTCCTTGGCCTCATCGCAGCCGGCCACATCGGCAAACGTGAAGTGTTCCTTGTTTTCATCCAGCAAACGCGCCTTGCTCTTGCCGAACGAGAATGCGCCACCCTTGCCGCCACCCTGCATCTGGCGCATGAAAAAGACCCAGACACCGATCAGCAACAGCATCGGGAACCATGAGATGAACACCTGGGTCAGGAAGCCCTGCTCCTCTTCCGGCTTGGCCTCGACCTTGACGCCATTCTTCAACAGGTCGGAGACCAGCCAGATGTCGCTGGGCGCAAAACTGGTCACTCGCTTGCCGTCGGTGGTGACCGCCTTCAGGGTGCGCCCTTCGATGGTCACCTTGTCGATCTGCCCGCCGCGCACCGCTTCGAGGAATTGCGAATAATCCAGCCTGACTTGCGCCGTCGATTGCTGGCGCGCATTGAACTGATTGAAGACCGTCATCAGCACCATCGCGACGACCAGCCAGATTCCGATACTCTTGAATAGATTATTCACACTTACTCCTCATGAATGAGCGGGCATTAGACTACGTCCCGGTTTATTTCTCAAGTTTGCCCAGCCCCACCAGATACTGTTCACTGCTGCGGTCGCGCGAGGCTTTCGGTTTGCGCGCGACCACTTTGACGAAGTGGTCGCGCATCGATTTCAGATAGTCCTCGAAGCCCGTTCCCTGAAACACCTTGACCGCAAAATTGCCGCCGCTGACGAGGTGCTTGGCGGAAAAATCCAGCGCAAGTTCCGCCAGATACATGGCTCGCGCCTGATCCGCCGAGTTCACCCCGCTCATATTGGGCGCCATATCGGAAATTACAAGGTCGATCCGGCGTCCATCGAGTTTGGCTTCAAGTTGCGCCAACACGCCATCCTCGCGAAAGTCACCCTGGATGAACTCGACACGCGGCAGGGGCTGCAAGGGCAACAGGTCGAGCGCGATGATGCGCCCGTGCGCGCCCAGCTTTTGCGCCACCACCTGGCACCAGCTCCCCGGCACCGCACCCAGGTCCACCACGACCATCCCGGGTTTGATCAGATGGTCGCGTTCGTCCAGTTCGAGCAGCTTGTAGGCGGCGCGGGCGCGGTAACCCGCCTTCTGCGCCATCTGCACATAGGGATCGTTCACATGCTCTCGCATCCATTGTTTGCTGGTTTTGGAAGCTTTCATCGCAGAATTTTTGCCCGCAGATTGCGTCGATTCACGCAGATTAAAAAACACACAATGTAAAAGTCAGGCAACCGCCATCGGCGCCAACTGCTTAATCTGCGGACAGTTCAAGCAAATTTGATAGAATGCGCGCCCAATCTGGAGTGCCACATGTTAAATCTCACCGTTGCCCAACGCCTCGAACTCAAGGCACGCGCCCATGCGCTGAAACCCGTTGTCATCATCGGCAACGCAGGCTTGACCCCCGCCGTGCTGGACGAGATCGAGCGCAGTCTGAAAAGCCACGACTTGCTGAAAATCAAAGTCATGCACGACGAGCGGGAAGTGCGTGAAGCCATGCTGCAGGAGATTTGCACGCTGCTCAAGACGGGTGCGGTGCAACACATCGGCAAAACGCTGGTCGTCTATCGCCCATTGGAAACACCCATCGCCAAGGCACCGAAACGCCGCAAGAGCCAGAAACCGCTCACCAAGAAACAGCTCGCCGGCCGATTGTAGGCGGGGTTTCACCCAAAGGGCGCAAGAACCTCTTCGAGGTAACCCGACATGTCGGGCTGAAGCCCGACCTACAATTCAAAGATACTGAACCTCTACCACTTCGTATTCCCGCACCCCGCCCGGTGCCTGCACCTCGGCAATATCGCCCTCGGACTTGCCGATCAGCGCCCGCGCAATGGGTGAACTGATGGAAATCTTGCGATGTTTGATGTCGGCCTCGTCGTCGCCGACGATCTGGTAAGTCACCACGTCGCCATTATTCACATCTTCCAGCACCACGGTCGTGCCAAACACGCAACGCCCATCTGCGGCCAGCGTCTTCGGATCAATGATCTGCGCGCTACCCAGCTTAAATTCCAGCTCGACGATACGTCCCTCGACGAAGGACTGCTTTTCTTTGGCCGCATCATATTCCGCATTTTCCGACAGGTCACCCTGCGCGCGCGCCTCGGCAATGGCGGTGATGACGGCGGGTCTTTCCACGGTCTTCAGGCGGTGTAACTCTTTGCGCAATAGCTCCGCGCCGACCACGGTCAAAGGGGTTTTGCTCATCATTTGTTTCCTTATTGAATACTGGAGTGCAAGGCTTGCAGGTCGTACACCTGCAATTCGGTCAGATACTGCATGCCCAGACAGGCGGCGCGCGCGCCGGCCAGCGTAGTGTAATAGGTGACGCGGCCTTGCAAAGCGGCATGGCGGATCGAATAGGAGTCCTTCATCACCGACGGTTTGCTGTCCACCGTATTGATGATCAGGCTGACTTCCCCGTTCTTGATCATGTCCACAATGTGCGGACGGCCTTCTGCCACCTTGTTGACCATGATCACTTCCACCCCGGCGGCGGTAATCACCGAACCGGTTCCGCGCGTGGCGAGAATGGTAAAGCCAAGCTGATTCAGAGTGCGCGCCACTTCTGCCGCACCCGGTTTATCTTCCTCGCGCACGCTAATGAACACCTTGCCGGCTTTCGGCAACTTCACGCTGGCGGCAAGCTGCGATTTAACGAACGCTTCGGCAAATGTCGTGCCGACGCCCATCACCTCGCCGGTGGATTTCATCTCCGGGCCGAGGATGGTATCGACGCCGGGGAACTTGATGAACGGGAACACCGCCTCCTTTACCGCATAGAACGGCGGAACGACTTCTTTCGTCACACCCTGCGCGGCCAGCGATTGGCCGGCCATACAGCGTGCGGCGATCTTGGCCAGCGGCACACCGCTCGCTTTTGACACGAAGGGCACGGTGCGCGAGGCACGCGGATTCACTTCCAGCACATACACGGACTCGCCCTGAATGGCGAACTGCACGTTCATCAGACCAACCACATTCAATGCTTTGGCCATCGCCACGGTCTGGCGGCGCAATTCGTCCTGCAATTTAGCGGACAGCGAATACGGCGGCAATGAACAGGCCGAGTCGCCGGAGTGCACGCCCGCCTGTTCGATGTGTTCCATGATGCCGCCGATGATCACCTGCGCGCCATCGGATACCGCATCCACGTCCACTTCAATCGCGTCATTCAGGAAACGGTCGAGCAAAATCGGCATGCGTTCGGGGTAGGTCTTGGCCAACTCTTCCGCCTCGCGCATGTAGCGTTCGAGGTCGGGCTGCGCATGAATGATCTCCATGCCGCGTCCGCCCAGCACATTGCTGGGCCGCATCACTAGCGGATAGCCGATCTCGGCAGCCCCGGCGACCGCATCGGCCACGTTGCTGGCAGTACGGTTGGGCGGCTGCTTCAAATCCAGTTCGCGCAACATCGCCTGGAAACGCGCGCGGTCTTCCGCCATGTCGATCATGTCCGGCGTCGTGCCGATGATGGGCACGCCATTTTTTTGCAGGCCGCGCGCCAGACTTAGCGGTGTCTGACCGCCATACTGCACGATCACGCCGACGGGTTTTTCTACTGCCACGACCTCCAGCACATCTTCCAGCGTTAGCGGCTCGAAGTACAAACGATCTGAAGTGTCGTAGTCGGTGGAAACCGTTTCGGGGTTGCAGTTGACCATAATGGTCTCGTAGCCGTCCTCGCGCATCGCCAGCGCGGCATGCACGCAGCAATAATCGAACTCGATGCCCTGCCCGATGCGGTTGGGTCCGCCGCCCAGCACCATGATCTTCTTGTTGCCGGTCGGTTGCGACTCGCACTCTTCCTCATAGGTGGAATACATGTAGGCCGTGTTGGTGGCGAACTCTGCGGCGCAGGTATCGACGCGCTTGAATACCGGACGAATCGCCAGTGCATGCCGGTAAGCGCGCACCGCCGCCTCATCCGTCCCCAGCAAATTCGCCAGCCGCGCATCGGAAAAACCGCTGCGCTTCAGCGCGCGCAGATGATCCGCGTCCAGACTTTCCAGCGCGCGGCCAGGCAGCGCCTGTTCCTGGCGGATGATGTCCGCGATCTGCACCAGAAACCACGGGTCGATCTTGCTGATGTTGAATACTTCATCCGCACTCATGCCAAGACGGAAGGCATCGCCCACCGCCCAGATGCGGTCCGGGCCGGGGTTGCCGAGTTCGGACACAATGGCTTCCCGGTCGCTAAATTTGCTGTCCAGCCCGTTCACGCCCACTTCCAGGCCGCGCAGGGCTTTCTGGAACGACTCCTGGAAGGTGCGGCCAATCGCCATCACCTCGCCAACCGATTTCATCTGTGTGGTCAGGCGGTCATTGGCTTGCGGAAATTTTTCGAACGCGAAACGCGGGATCTTGGTCACCACGTAGTCTATGGTCGGCTCAAAGGATGCGGGCGTCGCACCGCCGGTGATATCGTTCTTCAGCTCGTCAAGCGTGTAACCCACGGCCAGTTTGGCCGCCACTTTCGCGATGGGGAAACCGGTCGCCTTGGACGCCAGCGCCGAGGAACGCGACACGCGCGGATTCATCTCGATCACTACCATGCGCCCGTCGTCGGGATTGACGGAGAACTGCACGTTGGAACCGCCGGTCTCCACGCCGATCTCGCGCAGCACCGCCAAGCTTGCATCGCGCATGATCTGGTATTCCTTGTCGGTCAGTGTCTGCGCCGGGGCGACGGTGATGGAGTCGCCGGTATGCACGCCCATCGGGTCCAGATTCTCGATGGAGCAGATGATGATGCAATTGTCGTTGCGGTCGCGCACGACTTCCATCTCGTACTCTTTCCAGCCGAGCAGCGATTCCTCGATCAGCAACTCCTTGGTCGGCGACGCTTCCAGACCGCGCTCGCAGATCTCAACAAACTCTTCGCGGTTGTAGGCGATGCCGCCGCCGGAACCGCCCATGGTGAACGAGGGGCGGATGATGGTCGGAAAACCCATCACCTGCTGCACCTGCAGCGCCTCTTCCATGCTATGCGCGATGGCGGAACGTGCCGAAGCCAGCCCGATGCGTGTCATCGCCTGCTTGAACTTCTCGCGGTCTTCCGCCATGTCGATGGCGTCGCGCGAGGCGCCTATCATCTCGACCTTGTACTTCTCCAGCACACCGTGCCTGGCCAGGTCCAGCGCGCAGTTCAGCGCGGTCTGTCCGCCCATGGTCGGCAGGATCGCGTCCGGTTTTTCCCTGGCGATGATCTTTTCCACCATCTGCCAGGTGATCGGCTCGATGTAGGTCGCATCCGCCATATTCGGATCGGTCATAATGGTGGCCGGATTCGAATTTACCAGAATGACGCGATAGCCTTCCTCGCGAAGCGCCTTGCAGGCTTGCGCGCCGGAATAGTCGAATTCGCACGCCTGCCCGATGACGATGGGACCGGCACCGATGATGAGAATCGATTTAATGTCAGTGCGTTTTGCCATAACTTCTTCACCACAGAGGCACAGAGACACAGAGATAGCACAGAGATTTTCTCTGTGCCTCTGTGTCCCTGTGGTTAGGTTTTGATTTTCTCCATCAATCCCACAAATTTATCGAACAAACCATCCACGTCATGCGGGCCGGGACTCGCTTCGGGGTGACCCTGGAAACAGAACGCGGGCTTGTCGGTCAGCTCGAAACCCTGCAGCGTGCCGTCGAACAGCGAGAGGTGCGTGACGCGCGCATTCTTCGGCAACGTCGCCACATCCACCGCAAAACCGTGGTTCTGGCTGGTAATCATCACGCGCCTGGTTTGCGTGTCTTGCACCGGATGGTTGGCGCCGCGGTGGCCGAACTTCATCTTCACGGTCTTGGCGCCCGAGGCGAGGCCCAGTATCTGATGGCCGAGACAGATGCCGAACAGCGGCATGCCCACCGCAAGGAATTTTTGCGTCGCCGCGATCGCGTAATCGCAAGGCTCCGGATCGCCGGGGCCGTTGGACAGGAATACGCCGTTCGGCTTCAACGCCAGCACATCGGCGGCTGAAGTGTTGGCCGGAACCACGGTGATCTTGCAGCCGCGCTCAGCCAGCATGCGCAGAATGTTGCGCTTCACGCCGAAGTCGTATGCCACCACATGGAATTTTGATTCGCTGCTGTAGCGATAACCCGCGCCCAATTCCCACTCGCGTTGCACCCATTCGTAGGGTTTGTCGCAGGTAACGACTTGCGCCAGGTCCATTCCCGCCAGGCCGTCAAAGCCGCGTGCCGCTTTCAGTGCCGCCTCGACATCATCGCCCGTGGCGATGCAACCGTTCTGCGCCCCCTTGCTGCGCAGGATGCGCGTCAGCTTGCGCGTATCGATACCGGCGATGGCGACCACCTTGTTGGCATTGAGGTATTCGGGCAGGGATTGTGTGCTACGGAAATTGCTCACCGTCATCGACAGGTCGCGGATGACCAGACCGCTGGCGAACACCTGGCGCGATTCAATATCTTCCGGATTGCAGCCGGTGTTGCCAATGTGCGGATAAGTCAGGGTGACGATCTGTTTGCAGTAGGACGGGTCGGTCAGGATCTCCTGGTAGCCGGTCATCGCGGTGTTAAACACCACCTCGCCAATGCTACTGCCCTCCGCCCCGATGGCAATGCCGCGAAATACCGTTCCATCGGCTAAAACTAGGATGGCTGGCTTCGTCTGCGACACTGGAGGCTCCCTTGAACTGGACATAAAGAAGCGGGAGGAACTTTTTGTTCATCCCGCCTTTGGACTGGCGACCATTATAGCCGAAGCTCAGATGCGCATCAACGCGCCGCACGGCTATAGATCGGGCCCAAAATAGATTGCATTCAACACGGCGACCCGTCAGGTTGTGCGCAGTTGCTCGAGATTGCCACCCTTTGTCGCCACTTTTAACTGGTGTTATAGCCAGAACGGGGCATCCTCGTTACAATCCATCGCGCTAACCATCGGCCTGAATACGATTACAGGCAAGTACCATGGGCTTGCTACATCAGCCAATTTGTTTTTTCACGCCAAATTCTGGAGTCTGAATTGATGACGACCGATCTCGCCGCACCCGCATATATCCGCCATGAAAAACTCAAAGCCTGGGTGGCCGGGGTCGCCGCACTAACCGAACCGGAACGCATCATCTGGTGCGACGGATCACAGCAGGAATATGACCGGCTGTGCGCGGAAATGGTGGCCGCCGGGACTTTAGTCAAACTTAATCCGGCCAAGCGCCGCAATTCCTTTCTCGCCTGCTCCGACCCTTCCGATGTGGCGCGCGTCGAGGACCGCACTTTCATCTGCTCCGAAAAGCCAGAAGATGCCGGGCCAACCAATAACTGGGAATATCCGAAAGTCATGCGCGAGACGCTCACCGGCCTGTTCAAAGGCGCGATGCGCGGGCGCACCCTGTACGTGATTCCGTTCAGTATGGGGCCGCTCGGCTCGCCCATCGCCCATATCGGCGTCGAGATATCCGACTCGCCCTACGTGGCGGTCAACATGCGCATCATGGCGCGCATGGGCAAGCCGGTGCTCGACATGCTCGGTACGGACGGCGAATTTGTGCCCTGCCTGCACAGCGTCGGCGCACCGCTGCAAGCCGGGCAGCAGGACGTCGAATGGCCGTGCAATCCGGCCACCAAATACATCGTGCATTTCCCCGAGACGCGGGAGATCTGGTCCTACGGTTCCGGCTATGGCGGCAACGCACTGCTCGGCAAGAAGTGCTTCGCCCTGCGCATCGCCTCGACCATGGCGCGCGACGAGGGCTGGCTGGCGGAACACATGCTGATTCTCGGCATCGAGTCACCGGACGGAGAAAAAAACTATGTCGCCGCCGCTTTCCCTTCCGCCTGCGGCAAGACCAATCTCGCCATGCTGATCCCGCCGAAGACTTTCGACGGCTGGAAGATCACCACGGTGGGCGACGACATCGCGTGGATCAAGCCCGGCAAGGATGGCCGGTTTTATGCCATCAATCCGGAAGCGGGCTTCTTCGGCGTGGCACCCGGCACCTCCGAAAAGACCAACCGCAACGCGCTGGAGACGCTCAGGGAAAACATTATTTTCACCAATGTCGCCCTGACCGACGACGGCGATGTGTGGTGGGAAGGCATGACCAAAGAACCGCCCGCCCACCTGATCGACTGGCAGGGCTGTGACTGGACTCCGGCCGACGGCAAGACCGGACGCAAGGCGGCCCATCCCAATTCCCGTTTCACCGCACCGGCCAGCCAGTGCCCGTCGATTGATCCAGCGTGGGAAGACCCGCAAGGCGTGCCGATCTCCGCCTTCATCTTCGGCGGACGCCGCGCCACCACAGTGCCGCTGGTATACGAAGCGTTCAACTGGAATTTTGGCGTCTATATGGCCTCCACCCTGGGGTCGGAAACCACCGCTGCCGCCACCGGGGAACAGGGCGTGGTGCGGCGCGACCCCTTTGCCATGCTGCCGTTCTGCGGCTACCACATGGGCGACTATTTCAACCACTGGTTGAAGATGGGGCATGTGGTGGAGCACGCCCCGAAAATCTTTTGCGTGAACTGGTTTCGCCTGAACGAAAACGGCGAATTCATCTGGCCCGGGTTCGGCGACAACATGCGCGTGCTGAAATGGATCGTGGACCGTGTCCGCAACCGGGTCGGCGCACATAAAACCGCGCTGGGCTGGATGCCGCGCTTCGAGGACATCGACTGGTCCGGCATTGAGATCAGCAAGGCCGAATTCGGCCAACTGAACCGCATCGATGCGCAGGCGTGGAAACAGGAGCTGGCCCTACACAAGGAATGGTTCGCCAAGATGGGGGAAAAACTGCCTGACCAACTGGCGCACAACCACAGCCTGTTCGAGCTGGCGCTGATCGATTGAGCGAAAACACGCCGTCATTCCGGCCCCCCGCATGCTCGAAGTGATCGTGTTGGCCGTGGCGTTAAGCAAGGACGCATTCGCCGTCTCCATCGGCCCGGGTTCCAAAGGAAACATTCCCAGGCCGGACTTGAAGGCCGGGATTTACTTTGGCCTCTTCCATGCGCTGATGCCTCTCATCGGCTATCTCGGCGGCAAGGGCATGCTCGTCCGGGTGGAGTCTTATGCCCGCCGGATCGCCTTTGGCCCGCCCGCCATGATCGGCGCAACCACCTTTGCCTTCAGTTGAGCCGGGGTGCGCATCGGCCAGCGCGGCGGCACTTGTCTGGAAAACAGGGCAGGGCTGTTCGGCGGCGCGATGCTGATCCTGATCGGATTCAGGATTCTGCTTTTATAAGCCGTTCCGGCACGGCAGTTCCGTTTAGACGTTGAACAGAAAATTCAACAGGTCACCATCCTGCACAACATAATCTTTTCCCTCGACGCGCATCTTGCCCTTCTCTTTCGCGCCCGCCTCGCCGCCGCAGGCGATGAAGTCGGTATATGAGATGGTCTGCGCGCGGATGAAGCCTTTTTCGAAATCGGTGTGGATGACGCCGGCGGCTTGCGGTGCGGTGTCGCCCTTGTGGATGGTCCAGGCGCGCACTTCCTTCACCCCGGCGGTGAAGTAGGTTTGCAGGCCGAGCAGTTCGTAGCCGGTGCGAATCAAGCGATTGAGGCCGGGCTCGCCCAGGCCGAGATCGGCGAGGAATTCCTTTTTGTCGGCGTCGTCGAGGTCGGCCAGTTCCTGTTCGATCTTGGCGCACAAGGCCACGACGGGCGCGCCCTCTTTCGCCGCGTGTTCGCGCAAGCGGTCGAGGTGGGGGTTGTTTTCGAAACCGTCTTCCATCACGTTGCCGACATACATCGCGGGCTTGACGGTGAGCAGGCACAGCGGCTTGATGAGCTGTATCTCGTCATCGCTCAAACCGAAAGTGCGCGCCGGTTTGCCTTCGTTCAAGTGCGGCAACAGTTTCTCCAGCAGGGCGACCAGTTTCTGCGCGTCCTTGTCACCGGACTTGGCTTTTTTGCCGTCGCGCTGGATGGTGCGTTCCACCACGGCCAGATCGGCCAGCGCCAGTTCGGTCAGGATGACTTCAATATCGGAGATCGGATCGACCTTGCCCGCGACGTGCACGACGTTTTCATCGTCGAAGCAGCGCACGACGTTGACGATGGCGTCGGTCTCGCGGATGTTGGCGAGAAACTGGTTGCCCAATCCCTCGCCCTTGGAGGCGCCCGCCACCAGTCCGGCGATATCCACGAACTCGACGATGGCGTATTGCATGCGCTGCGGCTTGACGATCTTGGCCAGTTCATCCATGCGCGGATCGGGCACTTCAACGATGCCAACGTTCGGCTCGATGGTGCAGAAAGGATAGTTCTCCGCCGCAATGCCAGACTTGGTCAGCGCATTGAACAGCGTGGATTTGCCCACATTGGGGAGACCGACGATACCGCATTTGAGACTCATGATTTTTCCTTATATTCCGAAAAGACTTGCCCGCAGATTACATAGATTCACACAGATTAAATCTGCGTCAATCGGCGCAATCTGCGGGAAAAGGTTTTGCACTTTACGCACTATGTAGCTTCAGCATCGCCGCTTCCAGCTTGCCCTCGATGATCAGCGGCGCAATCTCCCGGGCGCGTTGCAGCGCTTTCCCGATCAACACTTGTTCTTCCTTGCGCGGCGCGTTCAAAACATAGTTGACCACCTCCGCCCGCTCGCCCGGATGACCGATGCCAACGCGCAGGCGCCAGAAATCCTTTGTGCCGAGATGCGCGATGATGTCCTTCAGTCCGTTGTGCCCGCCGTGACCGCCGCCCAGCTTAAGCTTGGCGCTGCCCGGCGGCAAGTCGAGCTCGTCGTGCACCACCAGTATCTGCGCCGGCTGCAACTTGTAAAAGTTTGCCACCGCACCGACCGCACGCCCGCTGAGATTCATAAAGGTTTGCGGTTTGAGTAGTTGCACCTCATGCCCGTGCAGAGCCGTTTTTGCGATCAGCCCGTGGAACTTGCCGTCGGCCCTGAAATTCGCGTTGTGCAAACGTGCCAGTTCATCCACCCACCAGAAACCGGCGTTGTGGCGTGTCGCCGCGTATTCCGCGCCGGGATTACCCAGGCCAACGATGAGTTTGATCGGTTCGCTCACGTGCACCTCTGCAAATGAAAAACCCGCCATGCAATGTATGATCGCATGGCGGGTTGTTACGGCAGCAGATTACTTCTTGGCAACGGGTGCGGCAGTCGCCGGTGCGGCAGCGGCGGAAGCGGCCGCCGCAGCTTCCGCCACAGCGGCATCGGCGGCGGCATCGGCGGCCGCTTCAACCGCACCGCGCGGCACCTGCACCGTCGCCACCGCATCAACGGCGTGGTGATGGTGCGCCAGTTCGACGCCCTTCGGCAGCTTGACATCGGCGATGTGGATCGAGTGTCCCAGTTCCAATCCGCCCAGATCAACTTCGATCGAGGTCGGCAGATCGGCGGGCAAACAGATGACATCCAGATCGGCCAGCACATGGGTGATGATGCCGCCGCCGGTTTTGACGCCCGGCGCAATCTCGCCATTGGCGAAATGCAACGGCACTTGCATGTGCACTTTTTTCTTCGCATCGACGCGCTGGAAATCGATATGTTGTACCTGTTGGCGGAACGGGTGCATCTGGAAGTCGCGCAGCAGCACGGATTCTTTCTTGCCATCCAAATCCAAAGACAGGATGGAAGCGTGGAACGCTTCTTTGCGCAGGGCAAAATACAAAGCGTTGTGATCGAGTTCAATCATGGTTGCCTCGCCGGAGCCATACACCACACCGGGGACGAGATTCGCCTTGCGCAGACGGCGGCTCGCACCCGTTCCTTGCACTTGGCGCTTGCTTGCGCTGATTTCAACAGTCATTTTACTTCTCCACTTCAAATGAAATCTTCCGCGACCAGAAGATTCCGGGTTGCGCGATGACCGACATGGTCACCGCAAAAACTAATCCACAAACAGTGAACTCACCGACTCGTCGGCGTTGATGCGGCGCAGCGTTTCAGCCATCAGTTCCGCGATGCTGAGCTGGCGGATGCGTTTGCAGTTCCTGGCCGCTTCGCTCAACGGGATCGTGTCGGTGATCACCAACTCGTCAATCGCCGAATTCTCGATGCGCCCTATCGCCGGACCGGACAGCACGCCGTGGGTACAGTAAGCCAGCACCCGCACGGCGCCTTTTTCCTTCAGGGCTTTGGCTGCTTCGCACAGGGTATTGGCGGTATCCACCATGTCATCCATGATCAGGCAGGTGCGGCCGGCCACCTCGCCGATGATGTTCATCACCTTGGCCACATTCGGGCGCGGACGGCGCTTGTCGATGATCGCCAGATCGGCATCCAGCTGTTTCGCCAGCGCGCGCGCGCGCACCACGCCCCCCACATCCGGCGACACCACAATCAGGTCGGGGTAGTCGCAACGCCACACGTCCGACAGCAGGATCGGGCTGGCATACACGTTGTCCACCGGAATATCGAAGAAACCCTGAATCTGGTCGGAGTGCAGATCCATGGTCAGCACCCGATCCACACCCACCCCGGTTAGCATGTTCGCCACCACCTTGGCGGTAATCGCCACCCGCGCCGAACGCGGACGCCGGTCCTGGCGGGCATAACCCAAATACGGAATGGCGGCGGTGATGCGGGCGGCCGATGCGCGTCGCAGGGCATCCACCATCACCATTATTTCCATCAGGTTGTCATTGGTAGGGGCGCAGGTGGATTGCAGGATGAACACATCCTTGCCGCGCACATGCTCGAGGATTTCAACCATCACCTCGCCGTCGGAGAAGCGGCTCACCGTGGCGCGCCCGAGATGGATGCCAAGATGCCGCGCCACACTTTCGGCAAGCTTTGGATTGGCATTGCCGGTAAAGACCATCATGTCGCCGGACATCGAGAGCACCCCTTGAAGTGAAATGGACGCTAACGCCCGTCAATGCTTGAGAATCTGGCTGGGGAGGTAGGGATCGAACCTACGAATGTCGGAATCAAAATCCGATGCCTTACCACTTGGCGACTCCCCAAAAACTTGTCGAATACAGCGCCCGCAGGCGCGATTCAGTGACTGCAAAAATCTTTCAGCGGATGCTGTTGCAAGCCGCGCGCGACATAGCCGCGCATGGTGTCCGGTAACTGCCGCCATACCGCCCGGGCTTCCGCTTCCGTGTCGAACTCGGCAAACACGCAGGCGCCTGATCCGCTCATCAACGCCGGCGCGAATTGCGCCAGCCAGGCCAGGTATTCCGCCACTGCCGGATACAGTTTGCATGCCACCGCCTGCAAATCGTTGTGCAAACCGGGTATTTTGCCGGCCCGAAAGTCCCGCCCTTTCGGAAGGGCGCGCATTGTCATCGAAATCGTATTTCGTGTCAATTCCCGATGGCTGAAAATCTGCGCAGTCGGCACTTGCACGGGCGGGTACAACACCACATACCAGGCTTCCGGCAGCGCATATTGCTGCAACTGCTCGCCCACCCCTTGGGCAAAAGCGTTGTCGCCAAACACAAACACCGGCACATCCGCCCCCAGAGTCAGGCCGAGATGCATCAGACGCGCGCGCGGCAGATCGAGCTGCCACAGGCGGTTCAGCGCCAGCAACGTGGTGGCCGCGTCCGAACTGCCGCCACCGAGACCGCCACCCATCGGAATGCATTTCTCCAGGGCGATATCCACCCCCAGCGTGCAGCCTGTCTCGTGCTGCAACAGGCGTGCGGCGCGCACGCACAAGTCGTCCTCATCCGCCACCCCGGCCAGCGCATTCAGGCGAATCACCCGCCCGTCGTCGCGCCGGGTGAAGTGCAGCGTGTCGTGCAGATCGATAAATCGAAACAGGGTTTGCAACAGGTGGTAGCCGTCGGCGCGCCGCCCGACGACATGCAGAAACAGATTCAGTTTCGCCGGAGCGGGACAGGTCAGCGACCTCATTGTGCTTCCCATTTTGGCACCTCTAGAAATTTACTTTTGCGGGATGAAGCGCAAGGCGCACGGAGCGGAGGAACCGGAATGCACACTGACGTGCATGAGGATTCCGAAAACGAAGTTTCGGTGTAGGCTCATAAACGAAGTGCGTGATGCCGGAACCAACACCGCGCAACGCAGCGATTCGCCTGAAAAATGAATTTATAGAGGTGTCCATTCGTCTATGACCAGACGCACTTCCAGTCCTTCGCGTTGCAGGTTTAAGCGCAGGGGCAGCGCATCCGTGGCGGCGCTGGCATAGCGGCTGTAACGAATGGTCCAGCCCTGTTGCCGCAGCTCGCCGATCCGGCCGTTTTTACCGGTGGTTTTCTCGTGTCGCATCTGCGGCGCGGGCAACCCTGTCACCCAGTAGCGCAAGCCGGACAGCGGCAAACGCCAGCCCAGCACCTGCTGCATCAGCGCCTCCGCGTCCGCTGCCGCGTAATGCTTGCCATCGGTTTCCAGTGTTGCCCGCGATGCATCCACCGTGATGCGCGCCACCGTTCGTCCCAACGGGGCAAGCAATAAAATCTCGTCGCCGCCGCCGCGATGGGTCCAGCGTAAATTGGTGCTTTCGCGCCGCGCCTCCTGGCGCATGGCGACACGCCCGTTGAAGGCGAACGCCGCATCCGCCTGCGGCGCGCGCTCCAGCATGACAGGTGTCGTGCTGCACGCCCCCAGCAGAAACAGGGACAAAAGTGCGACCCGCATCACGGCTGGAATCTGCGCAGCATGTCCTGCAACACAGGATTCCCCGGGTGTGCCTTGGCGCTGTCGCGCCAGATGGCCTGCGCTTCGTCCCGCTCGCCCTTGCCCCACAACACCTCGCCCAGGTGGGCGGCAATTTCAGGATCGGGATTGGCGGCGAAGGCACGGCGCAGGAATGCGACACTCTGCTCCAGATCATTCAGGCGGAAATAGCCCCAGCCCACACTGTCCAGAATCGCCGCGTCATCGGGCATCAGCCCGTAGGCTTTCTGCACCAGTTCCATCGCTTCTTTGATGCGCACGTTGCGCTCCAGCAAGCCATAGCCAAGGGCGTTGTAGGCATGCGCATTGTTTGGCTCAATTTTGATCAGCCTGCGAATCAGTTGCTCGAAGGCGTCGTATTGTTTCAGCTTGTCGGCGGCCAGTGCGGTCTGATACAGCAAATCGGGTTGATTCGGAAAAGCGGCCAGTCCCCGGTTCAGCACCTTGTAACTTTCCGCGTACTGCGCGGCTTCGCGCAGGAACTGCGCCTCGATTAACAGCAGCTGCACGCGCTGCGCATCATTACCCGGCCCGGCGTGTTGCAGCACTTCGCGCGCCTGCGCCACTTGTCCCCGCTTGTTCAGCAGATAAGCCACCCGCAGCCGGGCATCGTAGAACCGCTCCCCCGCCTTGATCTGCCGGTAATGCGCCAGTGCGGCACTGTCATCCGGTTTAGCTTCGGCCAATTGGCCCAGATAAAAATGCAGCGTGTTCTCGTCTTTTTTGCCGCTGGTGCCGGCCAGCGCGGCGCGCAGCTCCTGTTCGGCGCGCTCCAGTTCGCCCAGTTGCAGCGAGATCATGGCGATGGCAAAAGCGATCTCGGCATTGTCTGGACGCTGCTGCTGCAGGCGCGAAAATTCCTCGCGCGCGGGAATGAACTGTTGCTGCTCCAGCAACATGCGCGCATGAAACAGGCGCGCGTTCTGCTGCGCGGGATAGACGGCAAGATATTTCTGCAGCAGCGCCGATGCCTGTTGCGGTTGCGATTGCTGGAGCAGTTGTGCCCGCAGCATCACCGCCAAATCCCATTCGGGACGCAGGCCGCTTGCCTGTTGCGCCTCGTTCAAAGCCAACTCGGGCTGATTCGCCGCCGCCGCCGCCTGCGCCAGCGCCCAATGCGCCTCCCCCACTTGCGGATAGGGTCGCGCCACTTCGGTCAGCCAGGCCAGCGCCGCCGCCTTATCCTGCACCCGTGCCAGCAAACCGTACAGATTGACAAAAGTGTGCCCGGTATTTTGCGCGTCCGAAGCCAGCAGTTCGGTCACGTGCGGAAGCGCCTCCTCCAGCTTGCCGCCGGACACCAGCAGCGAGACCAGCATTTGTTTGGCCAGCGGCGAGGCTGGCTCCAGTTGTTGCCACAAACGAAACGCTTCCAGCGACTGGTTATATTGATGCGCCTCGAAGGTTAGCTGCGCGGCGCGGCGCGCCACGCGCGGATCGAGGGTGGCGCGGGCCAGATCGAGATAAACCTGGGCGGCGATCTCCGGTCTGCCGCGCTGGGCGGCAAAATCGCCGAGCAAAAATTCATACAGCAGCCGATCCGTGAGCTCGATCTCCGGCAGCACAGGTTGCGGCGCTTCGGCCTGCAGCGGCTCATTCGCCGCATCGGCCGCGGCCGGCAAGGTTTGCGGCGGATGGGCGCAAGCGGCCAGCAGCGAGAACAACAACACGGAGAAAATAGAAGTTTTCATGTTTGGGCGGCATTTTGATGCGGGTTTGCATATTAGGTTATATTCATCACAACTCAAAACCAGCGCTTTCGCCCCGCCATGACGTCCCCACTCACCCTGTCGGCACAACATCTCACCCGTTTCCACGGCAGCCAGTGCGTGGTGAACGATGTGTCGTTCATGTTGCGGCGCGGCGAGGTGCTGGGGCTACTGGGGCACAACGGCGCCGGCAAGAGCACCACCCTGCAAATGCTCGCCGGTGTCCTGCCCGCCAGCGGGGGCACGGCGGAAATCTGCGGCATCGATCTGGCACAGCGCCCCGAGCTGGCCAAGTCCAGCCTCGGCTACCTGCCGGAACAGCCGCCGCTGTATCGCGACATGCGTGTGGACGATTACCTGTGTTTCGCCGCCCGCCTGCACCGCATCGCCCCCGCCCGGCTGGCCGAACAATTGCATCTGGCGAAGCAGCGTTGCGGTCTGCTCGAATGCGGACACAAACTGATCGGCACCCTATCCAAGGGTTACCAGCAGCGCGTGGGCATCGCGCAGGCGATTATCCACCAGCCCGCGGTGATCATCCTGGACGAGCCGACAGTCGGCCTCGACCCCGCGCAGATTCGCGAGATCCGCGAGCTGATCCGCGCGCTCGGCGATGCGGGCAGCGTGATCCTGTCCACCCACCTGCTGCATGAAGTGGAACAGGTGTGCGACCGCGCCGTGATCCTGAGCCGGGGCAGACTGATCTTTGACGGCAGCATCGACGATCTGCGCCGGCACAGCGATATCGAGTCGAGCTTTCTGCGGCTCACCCGGGAAGAAGCATGATCACCATCCTCGCCCGCCGCGAATTGCGCAGCCTGTTCGCCGCACCCGCCACCTGGTGGATGCTGGCGCTGCTGCAATTCATTCTCGGCTGGTTTTTCCTGGCGCGCGTGGACGATTATCTGCAAGTGCAGGCGCAACTGGCGCAGATGAACAGCGCCCCCGGCGCCACCATCAGTGTCGCCGCGCCGCTGGCCGGCGCGCTGGGGTTGCTGCTGCTGATGCTGATCCCGCTGTTCAGCATGCGCCTGATCGCCGAGGAGCGGCGCAACCAGACCTGGCCGCTGCTGGCCAGCGCGCCAATCTTCGCGCGCCAGATCGTGCTGGGGAAATTCGCCGGCCTACTCGCCTTTCTCTCCCTGATCATCGCGGCTGCCGGTCTGATGATGCTGACGCTATGGCAGGGCACGCCGGCCGACCCCGGCCTGATCGCCGCCAACCTGCTCGGCCTGTGGCTGCTGGCGGCCAGCTATGCGGCACTCGGCTTGTATTGCTCGGCGCTGACGCGGCAGCCCGTGGTTGCCGCTTTCAGCGCCCTCGCCATGTCGTTCGGCTTGTGGTTGCTGGAAATGGGCAACGGCACCGTGCGCGCGCTGTCGCCCAATGCGCATTTCCAGAACCTGAATGTCGGCCTCGTCGGCAGCAGCGACCTGGTTTACTTCGCGCTCTTCATTGCCCTCTTTCTGCTGCTGGCGATCCGCCATCTGCAAGCCGAACAGCAAGGCCGGACGCGCCGCCGCGCGGTGAAATCATCGCTGTTTTTGCTGCTATTGTTGGCGACGATGGGCGGCCTGTATTCGCTCGCCGCCCGCTTTCCGGCGCACTGGGACCTGACCCGCAACGCGCTGAACAGCCTGTCGCCCGCCAGCGCGCAGGTGCTGGCGCAACTCGAGGGACCGCTGACGATCACCGTGTATGCCGCCGACCTTCTTGACGCGGAAAAGGGAGAAGTGCGCAAGCTGGTGGGCGAATTCATCGGGCTGTACCAGCGCTACAAGCCAGACCTCAGCCTGGTTTTCGTGGACCCGGTCAAACAACCGGAAGTCACCCGCCACTCCGGCATTCGCGGCAACGGCGAAATGGTGGTCGAATTCGGCGGGCGGCGCGAGCACCTCGCCATGCTCAATGAGCAGACCCTGACCAGCGCTCTGTTACGCCTGGCGCGCGGCAGGGAAGAACTGCTGATGGTCGTCAGCGGCCACGGCGAGCGCAAACTGGATGGCACCGCCAATCACGATCTGGGCGAATTCGGCAAGCGTCTGCAACAGAACGGCTACCGCATCGCGCCGCTGAATCTGGCCATCGCGCCGGACGTCCCGGACAACGCCGGCGTGCTGGTGATCACCCATCCGCAAACCCGCCTGTTTCCCGGCGAAGTCGCCAAGTTGCTGCACTTTGTCGAACGCGGCGGCAACCTGCTGTGGCTGCTGGATGCCGAACCGCTGCGCGGGCTGGAGGCGCTGGCCGAAGCATTGGGACTGGTGCTGCCCCCCGGCATCGTGATCGACCCGGCCGCGCAGGAAATGAATGCCCCGCGCGACTGGGCGCTGGGCGTCGGATATCCACCGCATCCCGTCACCCGCGATTTCGATCTGATCACGGTATTTCCGCGGGCACGCGCACTGGAAACGGTAACTGAAAGCGAATGGCAACGGCGGATCCTGGTCGAAGGCGCGCTCAAGGGCTGGATCAGCCCGCAGCCGGGCGCGCGCTTCGATCCGCACCGCGATGTCGCCGGCCCGGTCGCCCTGGCGCTCGCCCTGCAACGGCAGACCGGCGAACATGAACAGCGCATCGTGGTGGTCGGCAGCGGTGCCTTCCTCGCCAACGCCTACTCCGGCAACGGCGGCAATCTCGATCTTGGCGTCAACCTGCTCAACTGGCTGGCCGGCGAAGAACGCCTCATCAGCATCATCCCGCCCACCGCGCGGGACGCCAAACTCGTCTTCAGTCGTCATCAACTCACGATCGCCGGCCTGGTTCTGCTTGTTCTGTTTCCCCTGTTGCTGATCGCGGCAGGCGGCGGATTGTGGTGGCGGCGGCGCACCTGAGCGCTGGCCGATTTTTCCGCCAAGCCCGGGTTAAACGAGACCGGGAGACAGACACCAAACAGAAAATTACGGCGCGGACGCAAGCGCAAAAAATCGCGCCGGCGGCAACCCGCAGTCGCGCGCTACGGTTTGCGCTGCTCCGGTCGCACCCTGGAGGCCAATATTTCATCGCCCGCATCCGCATCGACGGTCTTGCCGCCGGCGTCCTGCAGCGGCAGTTCCGCATCGTTCCAGCCACGAATGCCGAGCTTGAGCGACACCACCTGGGCAAACCCCATCCGTTGCATGCTGTCAGCCGCCAGCACCGAACGCTTGCCGGAGCGGCAGATCACCACGATCTCGCGTTCGCGTCCGCCCGCCAGTGGCGGCACAGTCTCGTCGTAATCCCATTCGCAGGATTGTTCCAGGATGCCGCGCGGCACGTTGATCGAACCGGGAATGTGCAGCGCGGCGAACTCCGCCGGTTCGCGCACATCGAGCAGCAGCGGCACATCGCCCGCCTGATAGCGCCGCCCGAAATCCCACGGCGTCACCTCGCGAACGCGCGCCTGCGCCTCAACCACCAAATCGTCATAGCTTTGCATCGCTCATCCCCTTGTAAACACCGCGATCGATTCCACATGCGAGGTCTGCGGAAACATGTTCATCACCCCGGCTTTTTTCAACTGATAGCCCTTCACGTGCACCAGCACTTCCGCATCGCGCGCCAGCGTGGCGGGACTGCATGAGACATACACGATACGGCGCGGCGCGGTTTCGTCGCTGATCGATTTCATCAGTTCGATCGCGCCGTCGCGCGGCGGATCGACCAGCCACTTGTCCATTTTTCCCAGACCGGCCAGCACCGACTCGTCCATCTTAAACAGGTTCATCATCCGGAATGTCGTATTGCCCGAGAGTCCGTTGTATTCGGCATTCTGTCCGGCACGCCGCACCAGCGCAGCGCTGCCCTCGATGCCCGTCACTTGCGCCCCGCTGCGCGCGAGGGGCAGGGTGAAATTGCCAAGACCGCAAAAGAAATCGGCGATGCGCTCACCGGGTTGCGGGTCGAGCAGGCGCACGGCGCGGCCAACCATCAGGCGGTTCATGTCGCTGTTGACCTGGGTGAATTCGGTCGGCGCGAACGGCATGGTGATGCCGAATTCCGGCAGGCTATAGGAAAGCTGCGGCGCGTCCGGCGGATAGAACGGCTTGACTGTTTCCGGCCCCTTGGTCTGGGTCCAGAACTGAACCTGATGGGTATCCGCAAACTCACGGATCAGCGCCTCATCCTCGGGCGTGAGCGCGTCCAGGATGCGCAGCACCAGCACATCGACATGCTCGCCCACCGCCACCTCGATCTGCGGGATGATGTCGCGCCGCGAGAACTTTTCATTCAACTCGCCCAGCAACGGCAACAGCGCGGCGATCTTCGGCGTGAGGATTTCGCAGTGCTGTATGTCGGCCACATATTTGCCGTTCTTTTCGCGGAAGCCGACCAGGGTTTTTTCTTTTTTCAGCACATGCCGCACCGACAAACGCGCACGCTGGCGATAGCCCCAGGGCTGGCCGTAAATCGCCGGCAACAGGGTTTCCGGCTTGACTTTGCCGATGCGTTGCAGATTGTCTTCCAGCACGCGCTGCTTGACCGCGACTTGCGCCCGCGCATCCAGATGCTGCATCGAGCAGCCGCCGCACACGCCGAAGACCGGACACTTGGGTTGCACGCGCATGAACGACTGCTTCAATATTTTTTCGACCTGCGCCTGCTCGAAGTTGTTCTTCTTGCGGTACGAGGAATAGGTCACACGCTCGCCGGTCAGCGCGCCTTCGATGAAGATCACCTTGCCGTCGGCATGCGCGATGCCGCGACCTTCGTGGTCGAGTGATTCAATAATGACAGAGTTCATTTTTGGAAAATTATTTGGCCACATGGCACACAAAAATCACAGGGAAAACCGGTGCCTTGCCAACCGTACGGCAATCAATACCGCTCGGCAAATACCTGTTCACTCTCTGTTTCCTCTGTGCGCCCGGTGGCTCAAATCGAAATTTATGGATTTTGTTGTTTGTCGGGCCACTGGGCAAGAAACTCCTGCCAGTGTTTTTCGTCGGATTTTTTCAGCGTGCCGCGCACCAGCTCGATCTCTTTTTTATAACGTGCTTTGGTAAACTGCCCGCGCATCAACTGAAAGCGCGCGAACACCAGGTAGGTGTTCACCACATCGGTCTCGCAATAGTTGCGTATCTCAATCAATTTGCCCTGCTGATACGCCTCCCACACCTTGCTGCCGTCCATCCCCAGTTTGCCGGGAAAGCCGATCAGCTTGGCCAGTTCGTCCAGCGGCGCATTGGCGCGCCCGGTGTACATGGCGAGCAGGTCCATCAGATCAAGGTGGCGCGAATGGTAACGGCTGATGTAGTTGTTCCACTTAAAATCCCTGTCGTCCTCGCCCTGATCCCAGTAGCGCGGCGACTGCACGCCGTGAATCAGCCCGCGATAGTGCAGCACCGGCAGGTCAAAGCCGCCACCATTCCACGATACGATCTGCGGCGTGTATTTTTCGATGCCGTCGAAGAATCGCTGGATAAGGCCGCCTTCGTCCTCGTCCGGCTCGCCCAGCGTCCACACTTTGAAGTTGTCGCCCTCGCGCAGCACACAGGAGATCGCCGCCACGCGTTGCAGATGGTGCGGCAGGAAATCGCTGCCGGTCTTCTGGCGGCGCATCTGGAACGCCATTTCCGCCACTTCGGCGTCGCTGACCGCGCTATCCAGTTCATGCAGCGCGCGCAGCCCGGTGATGTCGGGGATGGTTTCGATGTCGAAAACAAGGGTGGGGTTCATGGTTCAATTATGCGCTCTGATCGGGGCGTGCATGATACCGCAGGGCGGATATTGTTCCCAACCGCAGCCCGCCAATTCAAGCCGCGCCTTCTTCCTTTTTCCGCAACACCCGCCAGATCGACAGCACGAATAACAGCACCGCAATCGCCCCCAGCCATAGCGGCCAATGCACCGGCCGATTCCATGCGCGACGGAGTTGGTCGCGCTGCGCGCTATCCACGCGCCAGTATTTGAGCTTGTTGTTGGCCATGATGTTGGGCTTGATGTTGCGCAGCCAGCCGTGTTGCAGCACGTAGTTCTTGGGGTGGTAGCCCCACAGCCAGGGCGAGTCGCGGCGCAGAGTCTCCAACATGCGATCGATGATGGCCTGCCGCGCCGGACCGTTCTCCATGTTCTTCATCTGCTCGAACAGGCGGTCGTAGGCCGGGTTGCTGTAGTTGCTCGCGTTCTCGCCGCCAAACTTTACCTTACCCTGCGGCCCGTGCAGCAGGAAGAAGAAATTCTCCGGATCGGGGTAATCGGCGTTCCAGCCGAAGTAGAACATCTGCGTGTCGCCGCGCCGGATCTTGTCCTGAAAGCGGTTGTAGTCGGTGCTGCGCACGTCGAGTTGCACATTGATCTTGTCGAACTGTTTGCGCAGCCAGTCGAGGCGCGCTTTGTTGCCGACGCCGCTGGCGGTGGTGTCGAGATGGATCACCAGCGGCTGTCCGGTGCGAGCATCCACTCCGCCGGGATAACCGGCCTCGGCCAGCAGACGTTGCGCCGCAGCGACGGGCTTGCGCACCGGCTTGCCTTGTACGCAGTCGTACACATAAGGGTTGATTCCGGCGCAGCCCTCGCGGTAGCCGAAGATGCCGGGCGGAATCGGCGACTGCGCACTGATGCCGCGCCCGTTGGCGAAGATGGAAATGAACTCCTCGAAGTCCACCGCGATGGCAATGGCCTGGCGCAGTTTGGTCGCCCGCACCGGATGACAAGATGAATCACTTCGACTGTCCCCTCTCCCCCCGGGGGAGGGTTGGGGTGGGGGAACACTCGCCGCACCTGCACACCCTCCGCCCAGCACCGGATCGAGCCAGTTGAAGCCGGTGTACATGGTCGAAGTGGCAATGGCCGTGGCGAGCGTGATGCCTTGTGCTTTCATCGCGTCACTGACATTCGCCTCGCCGCCGACGCCGACCTGCACCGCCTGATCGAAACTGTCCGAGCTGATGCCGGAGGCGTCGTAGTAGCCTTGCAGGAATTTGTTCCAGTACGGGATAGTCTCCTTTTCCAGCGAGAACACGACCTGTTCGATCAGCGGCAGCGGCTTGCCCGCATCGCGCAGCAACCCGGCTGCCGCATCGCCCGCCTCGCCTTCCGCCGGATAGGTTTCGCTGGCGTAATACGGATTCTTCGCCAGCACCATGCGCCGGTTCGGATCGTTCTCGGACAGGTAATACGGCCCGCTGCCGACCGGCCACCAGTCGAGTGTGAGATTGCGCTCCCGCATGCCGGGCTGCGCATAGAAGTGCTCGGCTTCCGCCGGCATCGGCGCGAAGAACGGCATCGCCAGCCAGTAGGCGAACTGCGGATATTTGCCGTGGACGGTGATGCGGTAGGTGGTGTCATCCACCACCTCAACCCCGCGCAACGGGTATTGCTCAATGTCGAGAAAACCCTCCGGCTGCGCTTTGGCTGCAACCTGTAACGCGGCGGCGTAGTCCTTGAGGCCGACGATGTATTCCATCATCACCCCGGCGATGGGGGTGTGCAGTTGCGGATGCACCAGCCGTTTGATCTGGTGCACATAGTCCGCCGCCGTCACCGTGCGCGTGCCGCTGCGGGCGAAATCGGACAAGGCGTGAATGCCATCCAGGTCTTGTTCCGTCAGGTGCAGGTTCTCCGCCACGAAGGCCGGATGCGGCTGGTAGCGCATGCCGGGTTTGATGCGGATCTCGTACACGCTGAAGGCAATCCGTTGCGGCTGTGCATGCTGCGGCAGGGGACGGCGATGTTCGTCCAGATAGGTCACGCGCGGCATTGCCTTGGCGGCCAACGGCACCAGCTGATAGGGGCGTTTCAGGTAATGGTACTGCAGCGGCGGGGCGTAAATGTTGGCGAGGAATTCGTATTCATTCTCGCTGTAGGCCTGCGCCGGATCGAGATGTTTCGGGCGCTCGGTGAACGCGGTGTAGAGGATGTCCCGGCCCCCCTCCGAGGCCGGATAGGGGTTGTTCCACAACCCGCCATCGCAGGCGGCGAGCAACAGGCATGACAACGCGGCAAGCAGGGATTTCATGGCGCCAGAGTTTAGCCGAAACACCGAACTTCGCGGTAACATTGCGCGACTCGCAACTCACGGATCACAACCATGAATCAGGACTGGCAAAATTTTCTCGCGACACAGGGCGCGCAGATCGAAGCGGGCACGGTGCAGCATTTCGGCGATGCCGCCGCCGAACGGGTGGCGACGCAGGAAGGCACGGTGCTGTGCGACCTGTCTCATTTCGGTGTGCTGCGCGTCGGCGGCGAGGATGCCGAATCCTTTTTGCAAAACCTGCTTTCCAACGATATCCGCGAGGTCACGCCGAACCGCGCCCAGCTTTCCAGTTTTAACACCGCCAAGGGACGCATGCTGGCAAGTTTCTTGATCTGGCGCGAGGGCAACGATTATCTGCTGCAACTGCCGCGCGCGCTGGCCGAACCGGTGCGCAAGAAACTGTCGATGTACGTGCTGCGCAGCAAGGTGAAGATCACGGATGCGAGCGACGAACAGGTCTGTCTCGGTGTCGCCGGCGCGGAGGCGGCGCCACTGCTGCAAAAGCAGTTTGCGGCGCTGCCGCAACAAACTTGGGAATCGACACAATCCGACGACACGGTGATCCTGTGCCGCGGCACACAGCGCTACCAGATCGCCACCCCCGCCGCGCGCGCGGTGGCGCTGTGGCAGGCATTACAAGCGGCAGCAACGGCAGCCGGTTCGAGTTGCTGGGACTGGCTCGACATCCGCGCCGGCATCCCCTTCATTTTGCCAGCCACGCAGGAGGCGTTCGTGCCGCAGATGGTGAATTTCGAAGTGATCGGCGGCGTCAATTTCAAAAAGGGCTGCTATCCGGGACAGGAAGTGGTGGCACGCATGCATTATCTCGGCAAACCGAAACGGCGCATGTATCTGGCGCGCGTGATGAGCGAGGAGGCGCCGCAGGCGGGGGACGAACTGTTCAGCGCGGCGGATGCGGAACAGGCCTGCGGCAAGGTGGTGCAGGCCGCGCGCGCCGCACACGGCGGCTTTGAACTGCTGGCCGTGGTGCAGACCGAAGTGGCGGCGGATTTCCCGGTGCATCTTCGCGCGCTGACCGGGCTGCGCCTCGAATTCGAACCCCTGCCCTACGCCCTGCCGTGAATCTGCCCGCCACCCTGATCGGCAGCGACTGGCTGTGGCTGGCCAATCTGGGCTTCATCTATTTTCTGTTGCGCGCCGTGCGCAGCGCACCCTGGCGCACCGTGCTGGCTAACCGCCAGATGGTGAACGCGCTGGTGGCGCTGACCATCGGCGCATTCATCTTCTGGCAATTCAACGCGGGCATCCGCCCCGGCTTCAATTTCCACATCCTCGGCGCGACCCTGTTCGTGCTGCTGTTCGGCTGGCAAGTGGCCGCCGCCGCGATCACATTGGTGATGGCGGCCACCTGGTTCAGGATGGAGCTGGACTGGCTGGCGCTGGGACTCAACGGTGTGCTAATGATCGCCCTTCCGGCGCTGTTTAGCGAATGGCTGCTGCGCTTCAGCCGGCGCAATCTGCCGAAGAATCTTTTTTTGTTCGTGCTGTGGAACGGATTTGTCTGTGCCGGACTGGCGGTGCTGCTGAATGTGATCGCCACCACGCTGCTATTGCTCGCTTTGAGCCATTACACCTGGGACGAGATCGCGCGCCACTATCTGATCTTCTCGCCGGTGATCGTGCTCACCGAGGCGTTCATGACCGGCATGCTGATCACCGCCTTCACCGTGTTCCAGCCGGAGGCGGTGCTGAATTTCAGCGATGCGGAATATCTGGACGGGAAGTAGTCGCGCTTGCTGTGGGTCGGGTTTTAACCCGACATTCGTTTCAATTATCCCGCCGCGTCGGACTGAAGTCCGACCCACACAGAACGGCGAATCTTGTGGGTCGGGTTCAGCGCGGCTTGAGCTCCAGCTTCATCTTGATGTGCGGCAGTCCCGCATCCATGAATGGCTTGCCGTGCGTGGCAAAGCCGAAATTCTCGTAGAACGGCACCGCGTGCGTCTGCGCATCCACATCGACCGACTTGTAGCCGCGCGAACGCGCCTCGTTGAGCAACGCCTCCATGAGCGCCGTGCCGACTTTCTGCTTGCGCCATTGCGGCATCACACAGATGCGCCCGATATGGCCGTTGGTCAGGATGCGCCCGCAGCCGACGGCATCGCCGGAAAGGCTCAACGCCAGGGCGTGACGGCAGGTGGCATCGATCTCGTCCCATTCCAGCTCGGCCGGCACGCCCTGCTCGCGGATGAACACCGCCTCGCGGATCGCGCGCAACAAGGGTTCGCCATCATGCCAACACACCAGACTGACGGTAAAAGAATTGCTCATTGCGGCTCCTTTCTGTTCAAGCGACGATTTCGACTGCCATGCCTGCTGCAACGCGATCGAACAACTCCAGCAGCTCCGCATTGCGCATCCTGATGCAGCCGCGCGAGCCCGGCCTGCCGAGTTCGGTGTCATCCGGCGTGCCGTGGACATAGATGTAGCGGCGCATGGTATCGCAACTGCCGCCGCGGTTGTAGCCTGATTCCTGCCCCGACAGCCACAGGATGCGGGTCAGGATCCAGTCGCGCCCGGGATGGCGCGCGCCGAGTTCCGGCGAATAGATTTCGCCGGTCGGACGGCGTTTGACGAACACCGTATTCAGCGGCTGACCCGCGCCGATCATGGCGCGGATCACATGGCGCCCGCGCGGGGTGCAAAAACTGCCGTTCTCCTCGCCCGCACCGTTCGCGCCGGTGGAAACTGCCCAGCGTTGCAGCAGGCTGCCGCTGTCGTCGAACAGCGCCAGTGTCTGGCCCGGAATGTGAATGACGATCTTCATTGCATTTTCTGTTGCGCCCGCCGCATGGCAAAAAAATCACTCATCACTTTGCCGCACTCCTCCGCCAGCACACCGCCCTCGATGCGCGCGTGGTGATTCAAACTGATCGTGGCTCCCTCTCCCCCCGGGGGAGGGTTGGGGTGGGGGAACTCACCGAACAGATTGAACACGCTGCCCGCCGCGCCGGTCTTGGGTTCTTTCGCACCGTACACCACGCGCGCGATGCGCGCATGGAACATCGCGCCGACGCACATCAGGCACGGTTCCAGGGTGACGAACAGCTCGCAGCCAACCAGGCGGTAGTTGCCAATGCGCTGCGCGGCATCGCGCATCGCCATCATCTCGGCGTGCGCGGTGGGATCGCGGCGGGTAATCGGCGCATTGAAGCCGCTCCCGACGATCTCGCCATCCTTCACCACCACCGCGCCCACCGGCACCTCGCCCGCCTGCGCGGCCAGATGCGCCTGTTCAAGTGCGGCACTCATGTAGTCTTCGTCGTTCATCCGGGAATGCCGTTCGGGCCGAAATTGATGGGGCGGATTATACGACCCGCACCGCTTCCGCCGACGGGTTAGAATCAGTCCATTCCGCTCATCATTACCAAACCATGTCCATACTTGCCCGCCACATTCGCGCCAACGCCCGCGCCGCACTCGACGAAGACATCGGCAGCGGCGATCTGACCGCGCAACTGATCCCCGAACACAGTGTGGCGCAGGCCACGGTCATCACGCGCGAAGCCATGGTGCTGTGCGGCACGCTGTGGTTCGAAGAGTGTTTCAAGACGCCGGACCCGGATTGCACCATCGCCTGGCAACTGGCGGAAGGCGAGCAGGCAGCCGCCGGGCAAACGCTGTGCACAATCAAAGGCCACGCCCGCGCGCTGCTATCGGCCGAGCGCCCGGCGCTGAATTTTTTGCAGACCCTCTCCGCTACGGCCACGCTGACGCGGCGCTATGTCGAGGCGACACAAAACACACAGGCAAAAATCATGGACACGCGCAAGACCCTGCCCGGCCTGCGCATGGCGCAAAAATACGCGGTGCGCGTGGGCGGCGGACACAACCAACGGATCGGCCTGTTCGATGGCGTGCTGATCAAGGAGAACCACATCGCGGCGGCAGGCGGCATCAGCCAGGTGATGGAACTCGCCTTCCGCATCACCCCGCCGCATATTCCGATTCAGATCGAGGTGGAAAACATGGCGGAACTGGATGAATCCTTGCTCGCCGGCGCAAAACTGATCCTGCTCGACAACTTCTCGCTGGAAGCCATGCGCCTCGCGGTGGAACACGCGGCCGGCCGCGCCGAACTGGAAGCCTCCGGCGGCATCACCCTGGACAACGTGCGCCGCGTCGCCGAAACCGGCGCGGATCGCATCTCCATCGGCGCGCTGACCAAAGACATCCAGGCGATCGACCTGTCGATGCGCATCGCCCTCCTTTGAACCTTAAACCCGGATTGTTCGATTGAGCCGGGAATCCTTGTGGGAGCGCAATTTATTGCGCGATAGGGATGCAGCCAGACCCATCGCCTGATGAATCGGGCCCCCACACACAACTGAATTATCCGGGTTAAAATATCCGCAACAGCCCACACTATAGAACCGCACAATTCATAGAGGCCACCATGAGCGACTCCAAACATATCGTCTGCCCGCACTGCGATGCGGTGAACCGCGTACCCGCCGCCAAGCCGGGCGCCAACCCGACCTGTGGCAAATGCAAACAACCGCTGTTCACCGGCCATCCGGTGGAGCTGAATCAAGCCAATTTCATGCGCCACATCGGCAACAGCGACATCCCGGTGCTGGTGGATTTCTGGGCGCCCTGGTGCGGCCCGTGCAAGATGATGGCGCCCGCTTACGCCCAGGCTGCGGCACAACTGGAACCGCAGATGCGCGTGGTGAAACTCGACACCGAGCAGGCGCAACAACTCGCCGCGCAATTCAACATCCGCAGCATCCCGACGCTGGCGCTGTTCAAAGGCGGACGCGAAGTAGCGCGGCAGGCGGGCGCGATGGACGCGCGCGGCATCGTGAACTGGGCGAGGGCACAGGCATGAAAGTCGCCGGCCTGCTCGCTTTGCTGTTATTGGCCGGATGCGCCGACCCCGCGCGCAATCTGTATGAAGGTATCCGCAGCAACAACGAGGCCAAGCGCACACCGGCCGAACGCGCCGCACAACCGAGTCCGGATTACGATTCCTACACGCGCGCGGTCGAAGGCGACGACGCAAAAAAATAGCCGGGAAACCGATTGGCTTCCCACTGTGGGTCGGGTTTCATCCGGATTGTTCAATAAAATTAAGGATACTTGTCGGAGCGCAATTCATTGCGCGATCAGGGGTTGCAACCAAACCCATCGCCCGATAATTCGGGCTCCCACACGCAAATGAATTATCCGGGTTTGACCCGACAAGGGGTGGATTTGGCCTGCCTTGTCGGACTGAAGTCCGACCCACAAACCCACTGCTCCCTATGGGTCGGGTTTCAACCCGACATGGTGTTAGGAATACGTCACACCGGCGCAGGCCGGTGTCCAGTCCATTGAAGCAGGGTAAGCAGCCAATCCACGAGGCGGGTGCTCGCAAAACACAGGATTCCGGCCTGACCGAAGGTCAGCCTGTCCTGAGTTTATCGAAGGGCCGGAATGACGAATAAGGACTTAATCAGAGTTTCCTTGATTTGCCGTTTGCTGTCGGACTGAAGTCCGACCCACACACCCCGGTCAAAGTTTAAGGAAGTTGTCGCGGTAATGCCTCATTTCGGCGATGGATTCGTGGATGTCGGCCAGCGCCTCGTGCTTGCCGTGTTTCTTGATGCCGTTCGCCACGTCCGGTTTCCAGCGCCGCGCCAGTTCTTTCAGGGTGCTGACGTCGAGGTTGCGGTAATGGAAATAATCTTCCAATTGCGGCATCCAGCGCGCCATGAAGCGCCGATCCTGGCAAATTGAATTGCCGCACATGGGCGAGGTCCTGGCCGGCACGTGCTGTTTGAGAAATTCGAGCATCTGCGCTTGCACCGCCGCTTCGTCCAGCGTCGAGGCCTTGACCTTGTCGATGAGGCCGGATTTGCCGTGGGTGGAAGTGTTCCACTTGTCCATGCCGTCGAGCACGCTGTCGGACTGATGCACCACCAGCACCGGCGCTTCGGCCACGATTTCGAGGTTGCCGTCGGTGACCACCAGCGCGACTTCGATGATGCGGTCGGTATCCGGGAAAAGCCCGGTCATTTCCATGTCCAGCCAGACGAGGTTGTTCTGATTCTGTGCCATAATTCGCCACGTTTTTTCCGATGAATGAGGGGTGCATTGTGGCACAGCGCACCCGCTTCCAGCCAGCATGAATACTGAAACCTTTAGCGCCCTGTTCCTTGTCGTCCTGCTCACCAACGTCGCGGTCAAGCTGTGGCTGGCGCGGCGGCATCTGCGCCATGTCGCCGCGCACCGCGCCGAGGTGCCCGCCGCCTTCCGCGAGCAGATCGGCATCGCCGCCCATCACAAGGCCGCCGATTACACTTCCACCCTGACCCGCTTCGGCATCCTGAACGTGCTGTTCGATGCGCTGCTGTTGCTGGCATTCACTTTCGGCGGCGGCATCCAGTGGCTGCACGAGACAACTCTGTCGCTGACCGGCAATCCACTACTGCAGGGCGCGGCGCTGATCGCCGCCGTACTGTTGCTGCAATCGTTGCTGGAGATGCCGTTCGACCTGTATCGCACGTTCAACATCGAGGCGCGCTACGGCTTCAACAAGATGACGCTGCGGTTGTATTGCATCGATGCGATCAAAGGGCTGTCGCTGGGCGTGGCGCTCGGCTTGCCGCTGCTGCTGGGCGTGCTGTGGCTGATGGCGCAGATGGGCGAATCGTGGTGGCTGTATGTGTGGGGCGTGTGGGTGCTGTTCAACCTGTTGCTGCTGTATCTGTATCCGACCTTCATCGCGCCGCTGTTCAACAAGTTCGAACCACTCAAGGACGAGGCGCAGAAAGCGCAGATCGAGGCGCTGCTCGCGCGTTGCGGCTTTGCCACCAGCGGCTTGTTCGTGATGGACGGCAGCAAGCGCAGCGCGCACGGCAACGCGTATTTCACCGGCTTCGGCAAGACCAAGCGCATCGTATTATTCGACACCCTGCTGCAACGCCTCGCGCCGCCGGAAATCGACGCCGTGCTGGCGCACGAGCTGGGCCATTTCAAACGCCGCCATGTGCTGCAACGCATCGCGCTCACCTTCGCCGTCAGCCTCGGCTTCCTCTGGCTGCTGGCGCAATTGCTCGATGCGCCGTGGTTCTACCAGGGGCTGGGCGTGCAAGCGCAAAGCACGGCGCTGGCGCTGCTGCTGTTCTTCCTGGCGCTGCCGGTGTTCACCTTCCTGCTGCATCCGCTCGCCTCCGCCTGGTCGCGCAAACACGAGTTCGAGGCCGACGACTACGCGGCACAGCAGACTGACGCCAACGACCTCGTCACCGCGCTGGTCAAACTGTACCAGGACAACGCCAAGACGCTGACGCCCGATCCGTTGTACGCTACGTTCTACGAATCGCATCCGCCCGCGCCGCTGCGCATCGCCCATCTGCAACAGACCGTTTCCAAAAAACCAGTGAGTCCAACATGACAAATGCCAGCGACCTGACCCGTAAAAATTGCCAACCCTGCACGGCGGGCACGCCTGCGCTGACAGAAAAGGAGGCGCGCGCGCTGCTTCAGCAGCTTGACAGCTGGACGCTCAACGACAAATCCATCAGCAAGACTTTCGCGTTCAAGAATTATTACCAGACCATCGCCTTCGTCAACGCCATCGCCTGGATGACGCACCGCGAAGACCATCATCCCGACATGCTGGTGAGCTACAACCAATGCCGCGTCGAATATTCCACCCACGCCGTCGGCGGCCTGTCCGAGAACGATTTCATCTGCGCCGCGAAAGTGGACGCGCTGTTCAAGATTTGAAACAACATTCCCCAACCCTCGTCATCCCCGCGCAGGCGGGAATCTGTAGGTCGGGTTTCAACCCGACGCCGTTTGGCCGTTCCTCGAAACTCGCCGCAAGCGGCTCGTTTTGTCGGGCTAAAGCCCGGCCTACAGATTCCGGCCTGCGCCGGAATGACGGACCCATGGATGATCCGGTTTGAAACTGACCGGACAAATCATTGCCGCTTTCGGGCGGCACTATCTGGTGGAACTGCCGGGCGGCGAGATACTGGAATGCGTGCCGCGCGGCAAGAAAAGCGAGGTCGCCTGCGGGGACAACGTGAAAATCACCCGCAGCGGCACTGACCAGGGTGTGATCGACCGCATCGCCCCGCGCACCTCCCTGCTCTACCGCTCCGATGCGTGGAAACAGAAACTCATCGCCGCCAACGTCACCCAACTCATCGTCGTCGTCGCCAGCGAGCCGTCGTTCAACGACGAACTGCTGGCGCGCTGCCTGCTCGCCGGGCACGAGCAAAATCTTGAAATTCTGATCGTGCTGAGCAAGTGCGACCTGCCGCAGGTCGCTGCGGCACGCGCCCGGCTCGCGGTCTATGGCAAGATCGGCTACCGCGTGCTGGAGTTATCGGCCAAACAGGATGTCGCGCCGCTGCGGCCTTTTCTGCAAGGGCACACCAGCGTCCTGGTCGGCCAATCCGGGATGGGCAAATCGACATTGATCAACGCGCTGATCCCCGCAGCACACGCCGCCACGCGAGAAATCTCCACCGTGCTCGACTCCGGCAAACACACCACCACCCACGCCAAGCTGTATCACCTCAACGCGAGCAGCCACTTGATCGACTGCCCCGGCGTGCAACTGTTCGGATTGCACCATCTGGATTTTGCCGCGATGGAAAGAAACTTCCCGGAATTTTTGCCCTACCTCGGCGAATGCCGCTTCGCCAATTGCAGCCACTCGCACGAGCCGGATTGCGCAATCCGCAAGGCAACCGCGGAAGGCAAGATCGACGCGCGAAGATTACAACTGTTCCAACA
>Ga0210043_1000133_pt1 | contig 82637 bp, 91 predicted proteins | sample CryGeymet201501t_FD_183990 | JGI IMG/M metagenome (GOLD analysis project Ga0210043, IMG submission 183990) | Groundwater microbial communities from Crystal Geyser aquifers in Utah, USA - Crystal Geyser metaG 2015-01t (SPAdes) (version 2) | ecosystem: Environmental > Aquatic > Deep subsurface >... | reverse complement strand
TTTAATATTTCTAAGAAAAAATCGGAGGACGGAGCATCCTATGTTGTTTCTAAGGATATGGATGCAAATACTATTACCGTCTCAAGTTCTGAACCAGAAATTCTTTCACTCTCGCCGACAAAAGTTGTATTAAAAAATGTCAACTGGATCAAAGAGCCAGAAGCTTCTTCTAATCTATCTGCCAGAATAAGATATCGAGGTGAAAAGATACCCATAACTCTGTCAAAAAATCTAGATGGACGCATAATGGTTGAATTTAAAAACCCCGAGAGAGGGCTTTCGTTGGGACAGTCGTTAGTCTTCTATTCCAACGACCCCGCCTATGACGGGGCAAGCACGTGTTTTGGGGGCGGGGTGATGGATGAAGTTTTGTAAGGTATAATTGCAAGATGACACAACTGACAGACCGAATGACAGACCGGATGATGATTCTAAAGGCAGACGGTAGCCGTGAATTATTTGACCCAGAGAAATTGCGCGCCTCACTTCTCCACTCTGGCGCGCCGGAGAGAGATGCCGAAAAAGTTTTGGCTCACATTTTACCGGAACTTCACCGTGATATGAAAACAAGCGAGATTTACCAACACGCTTTTGTTATTCTCCAAAAGATCAGTAGACCAATAGCTAGGAGTTATTCTCTCCGTCGTGCCGTGATGAATCTTGGACCATCTGGATTTCCTTTCGAAGATTTTGTGGCCGAGATTCTTAAGGCTAAAGGCTTTAAGTGCGAGACGCGCCAGACAGTATTGGGTGGATGCGTACCGCACGAAGTAGATGTAGTGGCCTACACGGCAGACAAACTCATAATGGTTGAGGCTAAGTTTCATAACGAGCTTGGGACTAATTCTGATTTGAAGGTGGCTCTATATGTAAAGGCGCGCTTTGATGATTTAAGAGAAAATGTTTACGATTATGGAGGCGCAAAGAGAAAGGTTACTGACTGTTGGCTTATCACTAACACTAAGTTTTCAAGTACCGCCATACACTATGGGGTCTGCCAGAATCTGACTATGATAGGATGGAATTATCCGGAAAAAGGTAATTTACAAGACATGATAGAGGAGGAGGGCATCCATCCTGTTACTTGTTTAGTTTCCCTTTCCGATGTTGAAAAAAAGACCTTACTGGCCGGCGGGGTCGTACTCTGCGCTGATATTAAAAAGGATCCCGAATTGCTTGTTAAACTTCTTAGCAAAGACTTTGATATCAAACCAGTTATTAATGAAATAAACGAATTACTATAATGACAACAGAACCATTTATTCTTTTAATTGTAGCGTTACTATTAGGTTCGACTTTGGGCCTTGAGCGGTCACTTGTCGGCAAAACGGCTGGCTTTAGAACTTTCGGACTGGTTTCCATGGGCTCTAGTCTTTTTATCCTGATAGCCAAGTTTATTATTCCTACTGTTGATACCTTCAACTACGACCCCATGAGAATGGCGGCGGCTATTGTTCTGGGTATTGGATTTCTCTGTGGAGGGGTAATTATCTTCAAAGACTCTGCTCTCACCGGTCTTACCACGGCGGCTGGCCTTTGGGTCGCGGCGGGTATCGGCATGGCGGTGGGGTATGGACTTCTATCTCTCGCCCTTTTTACAACAATCGCCACCCTCCTTGTTTTCTCCATCTTTGGGTTCATCGAACATAGATTTGTTTCTAAGAGAATAAATGGACAATAGAGACGAAGCTCTAAAGAAAATCAAAGATGAGGTAATTAGTTTATCCACCTCGCCACTTTTTGCTTATAGAACAGAGAACAAGTATCTTCCGGTAATCGGAGAGGGTAACCACTTTGCTGAAATAATGTTTGTTGGTGAAGCGCCGGGGAAAAATGAGGCTCTGACGGGTAAGCCGTTTTGTGGGCGGGCAGGAAAGATTCTTGATGAACTTTTAATTTCTATTGGAATTGATAGAAAAGATGTTTATGTGACCAACATTGTCAAAGATCGTCCGCCCGAAAATCGCGACCCACTGCCAGAAGAGATTGAGGCATACGGACCTTTTCTAGACAGACAGATTGAAATTATTGCTCCCAAGGTTATTGCCACTTTAGGTCGTTTCTCCATGCAATACGTTATGAGTAGATTTGGTCTTGAATGGGAACTCTCTTCTATTAGTGATATTCATGGCAAAGTGTTTGATGCAGAACCTAATGGGACGAAAATTAAGGTAATACCTCTCTACCACCCGGCCGCCACCATCTACAACCAACACCTCTTAGGTACTTTGAAAGAGGATTTTCAAGTTCTGAAAACCTTAATATAATTGTGCTATATTGACTCAATGCAATCCAACGAGATTAGAGAAAAATTTCTAGAATTTTTTGAAAAAAGAGGACACAAACGCGTTCCTTCTTCTTCGCTAGTGCCGGAAAACGACTCCTCGGTGCTCTTTACCACTGCCGGCATGCAGCAATTTAAACCATATTATTTAGGCAAAAGAGATGCGATAAAAGATTTTGGTTCTCTAAACACAGTCTCTGTACAGAAATGTGTTAGGACATCAGATATAGAAGAAGTGGGGGATGAGAGGCACTTAACTTTTTTTGAAATGCTTGGGAATTTTAGTTTCGGTGGATATTGGAAAAAAGAAGCAATTCAATATGCGTACGATTTTATAACGAAAGAGGTGGGATTAAAAATAGATTATGTCACTGTTTTTGAAGGCGAAACAGGTGTGCCTGCCGATACAGAGTCAGAAGATATCTGGAAAGCTATTGACCCCAATCTGGTAGTCAAAAAATTTGGCAGAGCTGATAACTTCTGGGGGCCTACAGGAGAAGAAGGGCCTTGTGGTCCGACAACGGAAATCTATGTGGATGGCATTGAAATATGGAACATCGTTTTCAATGAGTTTTATCATAACTCGGATAAATCTTTGAAGTCGCTTGATATAAAAGGCGTTGATACTGGGATGGGTCTCGAAAGACTTGCTCTCGTCAGTTGTTTTCCGGGACAGGTGGGCAAGAAAACTATTTTTGATACAGATTTATTTACTTTCGCCGATAATCCCCAAACTAAAGAAGAAAGAATCATTGCTGACCATATGCGGGCAGCGGTGCACATGATTGGAGATGGAGTAGTTCCATCGAATACTGAAAGAGGTTATGTATTGCGCAGATTAATTCGTCGGGCTTTAGCAATCGGAAAAGAAGAGAGGAAGATCGCTCGAATTTCCGGGAATCTCACAAAAGATGAAAAGATTTTAGAAATTTTGCAAAGAGAGTCCTTCAAATTTTCCGAAACGCTGGAGGCAGGACTGAAACAGTTTGAAAAAGGCGTAGTGGATCCCTTCATGCTTTTTACGACCTACGGCTTTCCGATTGAGTTGACCGATGAGATTGCGAGAGAGAAGGGAATTACAATAGATCATAAAAAATTTGACGAAGATTTCAAAAAACACCAGGAAGTCAGCAAAGCCGGAATGGAGCAGAAGTTTAAGGGAGGGCTCGCGGGGCACTCTGAGATGGAAGTGAAGTATCACACCGCCACTCATCTCTTGCATCAAGCGCTTAGGGAAGTTTTGGGAGAAGACGTCTTCCAAAAAGGCTCCAACATAACTCCAGAGCGTCTGCGGTTCGATTTCTCTTTTCCCCGCAAGATGACAGATGAAGAAAAGAAGAAAGTCGAGGATTTGGTGAATGAAAAAATTAAGGAAGCTCTACCGGTTTCTTATGAGGATATCCCCATGGAGGAAGCGAAGGGGAAAGGGGCCATTGGTCTCTTTGAAGAAAAGTACGGAAGTAAAGTTCGGGTCTATAAAATCGCTGATTTCAGCTTGGAGTTCTGCGGTGGTCCACATGTGGAAAATACAAGTATCCTAGGTAAGTTTAGAATTACCAAAGAAGAAGCCACATCCACAGGGGTGAGGAGGATAAAAGCTGTTTTAGAATAGTGTAAAATAAGTTATACTTTAAGAGATGCCAAAAAATATCGAAGACATGATAGTACCAGAGCGAAGAAGGAGTATTAGAAATATTCCTATTCCAGAAGGTCGGAGAAAAACCAGTGGCTACAGCGTGCCCCCTCCTGTTTACTCCGCGCCTTCCATACCAACCGTACCCCCTGTCCCCACTCCATCAGAAGCCAAGCATTACGAATCCGATTTTCATAGAAACGGCGCAAGATTTCCTAGGATGCCAAGAAAGGGTGTTTGGATTGCTGCGGGCATATCTATCCTGATACTTTTATTTGCAATCCTCTCTATCTTTAACGGCGCGACGTTTGCATATGTGCCAAAATCAATTGACATTTCTTTTAACAAAGACGCCTATACAGCAGAGAAGTCTGGTGAAGGTAAACTTCTCTACAGTGTTATAAAACTTTCTGAAGACAAGGGTTTGAAAGTTTCTGCTTCTGGCGAGGAGCAAGTAAGTCGCAAGGCCAGTGGCGTGATCGTTGTGTATAACACTACCAATAAGACCCAGAAATTTAGATCAACTACCCGCTTCAAAACTCCTGAAGGTAATGTCTATCAAGTTCCCGATGCCATAGTTGTTCCTGCCCAGAAAGGTAGTGAGCCAGGTTCTCTAGAGGTAACAGTTTTTGCAGAGTTCCCTGGAGCAGAGTCTAATATCGGACTTGCGGACTTTACTCTGCCCGGACTTTCTGGTACATCTCTTGCTTCAGCTGTTTATGCTCGTTCTAAGACAGAGATGACCGGAGGATTTGTCGGAGTAGAGAGAGTAGTTAGTGAGAAGGATAAAACGCGCGTTACCAATGACCTACAGACAACCTTGAAAGAAGGGCTTATCTCTGAAGCCAAGGCACAGGCGCCGGAAGGATTCGTTCTCTTCCCATCACTTTCTTCTATAACTTTTGAAGAACTTCCACAAACCGAGGCGGATAAAAACAGCACTACTTTAAATATGCGTGCTAATTTGTACGGTGTGATGTTTAAGGAAAATGATTTGTCTACTCATCTGACCGCAAAGAAAGCCGACCTTGCCGTGGGAGATACTATAGATATCGTTGGACTAGAGTCACTTGAACTCGCCTTTACAGACACCGCCCCTGAGGATTTGCTTCTTTCCGATAAGATTGACTTCTCTGTGTCGGGTGTTGCTAAAGCGCTTTGGGTTATAGATGAGACGGCGCTTAGGGCCGATCTAGTGGGGAAACATAAGAGAGACATTCCTTCCATCCTAAATAATTATCCAAATATTGAGAGCGTTAACGCGACTATCAGACCATTTTGGAAAGGCTCTTTCCCAGACAATAGTAAGGATATTGTGATAAAGAAGCTTGACGTTAAATAATATATGCCACAAAGTAAAACCGCGGATTTAGAAAGGACAGGAATCGTTGTGGAGTCTCTGCCCAATATCATGTTTCGAGTTAAACTTGATTCCTCGGGTGAAGAAATTCTTTCATATCTTGCCGGCAAAATGCGTCTTCATCGCATTCGGGTATTGGTGGGGGATAAGGTCCTTCTGGAACTCGAACCGTATGGAGGCAAGGCGAGGATAATCAAAAGACTCTAGACCCCGTCTGACGGGGTAGACAGAAAAACAAAATTAAGCTAGAATGCAGGCTTGCTATGAAAGTTAAGGCGTCGGTTAAAAAGCTCTGCACTAAGTGCCAAATAGTCCGTAGAAAGGGCTATGTTTATGTGACTTGCAAAGCTAATCCTCGACATAAGCAAAGACAAGGCTAGATGAGAATATTAGGCATAACCATCCCAGAAGAAAAGCGTCTTGAAATTGGTCTAACGATCCTTTTTGGTGTTGGACGTTCGAGGGCTAAGGAAATTCTCAAAAAGGCGGGGGTCAATTTTAGCAAGAAGTCGAAAGATACAAGCGTAGAAGAGGAAAACAAGATTCGTACGGTTATCGAATCTATAACTCTTGAAGGAGATTTGAAAAGAGAGGTAACAGGTAATATCAAACGACTCAAGGATATCAAAACTTATCGAGGAGTACGTCACTTGCGTAATCTACCTGTCCGAGGTCAGCGTACCAAGACCAATGCTCGCACGAAGCGCGGCGCGAGAAAGACCATGGGTACCGGTAGAAAAGTGGCCGAGAAGAAATAATCCAATTTTTATAAAATGGGCAAAAAACGCATAATCAAAACAGAAGAGCTTTCCGATACTAAAAAAGAAGTTGTTGTTGAAGGAGCAGAAAAAAAGGAAGAGACAATAAAGGTCCCTCGCGGAAGACGCGTTGAATCTGGAGTTCTTTATGTCGAATCCACCTACAATAACACCAAGGTGACTCTGACCGACAGCAAGTATAACACCCTGGCGTGGTCTTCAAGTGGTAGCCTCGGTTTCAAGGGAGCAAAGAAGGGTACCCCCTTTGCGGCCGCCAAGATAGGGGAGGCTCTGGCTATTAAAGCTCAAGCCTTAGGCGTCAAAGAGGTCAGAGTTATAGTCAAGGGTGTTGGTTCTGGTCGCGAGTCGGTGATTAGAGGTTTTATATCAAAAGGCATAGACTTGACCTCTATTCAGGACAAAACACCAGTTCCTCACAATGGCCCCAAGCCTCCTAAGCCACGAAGAACTTAGTTCGACTAAGCTCACTATAAATAATAAAAATTTATGAAAATAGGACCTAAGTATAAAATAGCTAGACGTTTGGGTGCTCCCATATTCGAGAAAACCCAGTCTCCAAAGTACGCCCTTTCACTTGCTCGCAAGGAGAGAACTGGTCGCTCCAATCGCCGTAGCAAACCGAAAAGTGAGTTCGGTCGCGCTTTGATAGAAAAGCAGAAGGCTCGTTTTACCTACGGCTTGAGCGAGAAACAATTTAGAGGTTATGTTGATAAGGCTCTTAGTGCTCAAGATCCTGTCCAGAAACTCTTCTCTCTTCTTGAGGCTCGTCTTGATAATGTGCTTTTCCGAGCGGGCTTTGCGAAAACGCGTTCGCAGGCTCGTCAGGTCTCTGGTCATGGACATGTGATGATAGATAGTACTCGCGTCACTGTGCCATCGATACTCTTAAAGAAGGGAAATGTGGTTAGCATCCGTCCCAGCTCTGCCTCTAGTCCTCTGTTTGGGGAGGTGGCAGAGAGGATGAAAACCGTTACCGCCCCCGCTTGGTTAAAAGTTGATCCAGAGAATAGAAGTGTTACGGTCGAGGGGCTAGCAGTCTATGTACCACAGGAGCACCTCTTCGATCTCGGAGTCGTTATTGAATTCTATAATAGATAGTGTTATAATTAAAAACTAAATTTTTATATTTTATGGCAGATTACACAATACTTTTACCGTCTAAACCAAAGGTTATTTCCGAAGAGGGAGTAAGTGGAGTTTTCGAGATTGACAGACTCTATCCTGGTTATGGTCACACCCTCGGCAACAGTCTTCGTCGCATCATTCTTTCTTCTCTACCGGGGGTAGCGATAACTTCCGTAAAGATAACTGGTGTTAATCACGAATTTTCTGTTCTAGATGGAGTGAAGGAAGATGTTATTACCATCCTTCTCAATCTAAAGAAAATCAGTATGCGTTTTTCAACTGATGAGCCTCAGACTCTTACTCTTAAGGTTAAGGGGGACAAGGTTGTCAAAGCTTCTGACTTGGATGTGCCGGGTCAAGTAGAGATTCTCACTCCAGACGAAGTCATTGCCACTATTATTGGCAAAAATACTGTGCTAGAGATGGAAATCAAGGCTGAAAAAGGCCTTGGTTTTATGCCCAAGGAAATGATTGAAAAGTCTCGTGTGGATATCGGCACTATTGCTCTCGATGGTATCTTTACTCCAATACGTCGCGCCAGTTATGAGGTGGAAAATATGCGTGTGGGTGATAGAACAGACTTCAATAAATTAAGACTTTTCATCGAGACCGATGGCACCATCTCTCCTTCAGACGCTTTAACTTCTTCTATCGAGATTATGATTAACCAACTCAAGGCTATAGTTGGATTTAGAGAAGATGAGCCAGAAGTGAAGGTTTCGGTTGCTAGTGAGAGCCACGATCTCTCTCCTAAGGCAGAAGTTGACCCAGAGGTTTTGAAGACACGCGTAGAGTCTCTCGGCATTTCTATGCGTACTCAACATACTCTTACAGAAGTTAACATTCGCACTGTCGGTGGTCTTGCTCGCAAGAAGGAGAAGGACCTCTTGGAAATAGGGGGTATTGGCGCCAAGGGTATCCAAGAGATCAAGAAGGCTTTGGGCGAATTTGGTATCACACTGAAGTAACTAACGACCAACGACAGACAACTAACAACAATGAGGCACCATAATTCAAACAGAAAATTCGGTCGCGAAAAAAATCAGAGAAAAGCTCTGCTTAAGTCTCTTGCCTACTCACTGACCCTGAAGGGCAAGATCAAGACGACAGAGCCTAAGGCCAAAGAGCTTCGACCGTATATGGAGAAACTTATTACCTTAGGAAAGAAACAAACACTTGCTTCTCGCAGAGTTCTAGAAAGTCGTGTTGGTCCCAAAGCGGCCAAGAAGATTGCCACGGAGCTTTCATTAACGTATAAGGAGAGAGTCGGTGGTTATACTCGTATCACCAAGATGGGACAACGTCTGACCGATGGAAGCCCCATGGCCATTATAGAATTGATATAATCCTTCGACTTCGCTCAGGATAAATTTTAAAAAAATTTATGAAGAAATACACAATAGACGCAAAAGGTAGAGTACCAGGACGAGTAGCCACTGAAGTGGCAGTTCTTCTCATGGGGAAAAATCGCACTGATTTCGCCCGTAATCGTATACCGGATGTCGAAGTAGAAGTGACTTCGAGCGCGGAAATGTCTCTAAACGCCAAGAAATTGACAGACAAGATGTACTACTCTCACTCCGGTTTTCCTGGTAACTTGAAAATCCGCTCACAGGCTCAATTGGTCAAGACCAAGGGAGCTCAAGAGATACTTCGTCGAGCGGTGTATGGGATGCTTCCAAAAAATAAATTACGAGCACAGATGATAAAGAATTTGAAGATAAAATAAATGACAACAATAGATAAGTACATTGGAGCAGTAGGGAGACGTAAAACTAGTGTGGCACGAGTTCGCATCACTCCTGCTCCCAAAGTTTCTCTTACCGTTAATGACAAGAGTTTCGAAGAGTATTTTCCTACACAAATGCTTAGAAAAACCGTAATGTCAGTTTTTGAAAATACTCCAGACAAATTTGCCGTGACCGCCAAGCTTAATGGTGGGGGCATTTCTTCTCAAGCAGAAGCTTTGCGACATGGTTTAAGTCGCGCCATCGTGCACCACAGCCCGGAGTTGCGCACTAAGTTTAAAGTGAAGGGTTATCTTAAACGCGATCCTCGAGCCAAAGAACGTAGAAAGTTCGGTCTCAAGAAAGCCCGTAAGGCCCCACAGTGGAGTAAGCGTTAGTTCACCAGAAATATGAAAAAAGATAACGACGACATCGTAATAGAAGACGACGAAGATTCAGTAGCTTCAACAGGCTTTGATAAAAAGTTGAGAGAGAGAATCAAGCAGGCAGAGACCAAGGCCAAGGAATATCTTGATAGTTGGCAGAGAGCCCAAGCGGATTTCGCAAACTTGCGCAGGCGAGATGAGGAAGCCAAGCTAGATTTTATCAAGTTTGCGAAACTTTCTTTACTGGAGGAGTTGATTCCTGTGCTCGATAGTTTTAACATAGCTTTGTCTCATGGGCACAAAGACTTCGAGCCTCTATATAATCAGTTCATAGGAGTGCTCAAGTCCAATGGCCTAGAAGAATTAAGCCCATTGGGAGAGACCTTCAGTCCTCATGAACACGAAGCGATAGGTACTATGGAGACAGAGAAGGAAGAGGAGAATCACAAAATACTTGAGGTTTTGCAGAAAGGATATAAATTGAATGGCAGGGTGATTCGTCCGGCGAAAGTGAAGGTGGGAGAATTTATTAATAAAAAATAAAAACAATATGGCAAAAATAATTGGTATAGATCTAGGTACGACAAACTCCGCGGTAGCGGTGATGGAGGCTGGTCAGCCCAAGATTATAGAAAATGCTGAAGGTGCGCGCACCACGCCCTCTATTGTGGCTATCTCAAAAACCGGTGATCGTCTCGTTGGTCTTCTTTCTAAACGTCAGGCGGTTACTAATCCTAAAAATACTATTTTCGGTATCAAGCGTTTTATCGGTCACACTTTCGCTGACCCTGCTGTGCAGAAGGATAAGGCCACCGTACCTTTTGAAGTCAAGGCCGGCCCTACAGGCGGAGTGGTGGTTAAGATGGGGGATAAAGACCAACGTCCAGAAGAAATTTCTGCCATGATTCTACAAAAATTGAAGGTGGATGCCGAAGCTAAACTCGGAGAGAAGATTACTGAAGCCATCATCACCGTGCCAGCTTATTTTAATGACTCACAACGTCAGGCCACCAAGGATGCTGGTCAGATTGCGGGCCTTGACGTCAAACGTATTATCAATGAGCCCACCGCCGCCGCTCTGGCCTACGGGTTCGACAAGAAGAGAAATGAGAAGATCGCTGTCTTCGACTTTGGCGGAGGTACTTTCGATATCTCTATTCTTGAAGTGGGTGACAACGTCGTCGAGGTGAAGTCTACAGACGGGGACTCTCACTTGGGAGGAAAAGATATTGACCAAAAGGTTCTCAACTATATTGCCGAAGAGTTCAAGAAAGAGTCCGGTATTGACTTGAGGACAGATGCTTTGGCTCTCCAGCGCTTGGATGAAGCCGCCGAGAAGGCCAAGATCGAACTTTCTACTGCCACCGAAACAGAAATCAACATCCCCTTCGTTACTTCGGACGCATCAGGCCCTAAGCACTTACTCCTTAAACTTTCTCGTGCCAAACTCGAAGAACTTTCTCGTGAGTTTATTGACCGCGCTATGGAGATTACCAAACGTGCCATGGATGCTTCTCCTTTCAAAGTAGGTGAGCTCCAAGAAGTTATCTTGGTGGGTGGTCAGACTCGTATGCCTGCTATCGTAGATGCAGTTAAGCAATTTTTTAGCAAGGAACCAAACAAATCTATTAACCCTGACGAAGTGGTCGCTCTAGGCGCCGCTATCCAAGGTGGAATTCTCTCGGGCGACGTCAAAGATGTTTTACTCCTTGACGTTATTCCACTCTCACTTGGTATCGAGACTATGGGTTCGGTGGCAACGAAGTTGATTGAAAGAAACACCACCATTCCTTCAGCCAAGTCTCAAGTTTTCTCCACCGCCGCTGATAACCAAACTTCCGTGGAAATTCACATCGTCCAAGGTGAGAGAGCTATGGCTTCCGACAACAAGTCTCTAGGGCGATTTATACTTGATGGTATTCCTCCATCACCCCGTGGTATGCCTCAGATTGAGGTCACTTTCGACGTAGATGCCAATGGTATCCTCAATGTCAAAGCCAAGGACAAAGCTACCAACAAAGAGCAATCTATCCGCATAGAAGCAAGTTCCGGTTTGTCTAAGGAAGAGGTAGAAAAGATGCAGAAGGACGCAGAAGCTAATGCTAGTGAGGACCAAAAGAAAAAAGATTTGGTTGATGCGAAAAATATTTCTGAACAGCTTGTTTATACCGCCGAGAAGGCCTTGAAGGATGCTCCAAGTATTCCAGATGATATTAAAAATGCAGTGAATGAAAAAGTAACAGCTTTAAAAAAGGAAAGGGATAGCGGTACAGTAGAAACTATCAAGACCGCAACAGAAGCATTGTCTACAGAAATGCAAAAGATAGGTGAGTATATGTCCAAAAACCAAGCCACCTCCGCACAAGGCTCCGGCGAGCCAAAGCAGGAAGGGGAAGTCAAGGATGCAGAGGTAAAGGAAGAACCAAAGAAGGACGATACTCAAACTAATGTCTAAAGATTATTACAAAATCTTAGGAGTTGAGAAGAACGCTTCAGAGGAGGAAATAAAAAAAGCTTTTCGCAAACTAGCTCACGTTCATCATCCAGACAAATCCGGCGGTAATGAAGCCAAGTTTAAGGAAGCAAGCGAGGCTTATGCTGTACTCTCTGACAAGAATAAACGAGCCCAGTATGACAATTTTGGCAGTGCTGGAGCAGGTGGGTTCTCCGCCCAATCCGCCCAGGGCGGATCGGGCTGGGATCCCTCTGGTTTCGGATTCGATTTCTCTGGGTTCTCCGCCCAAGGCGGACCAGCCTCGGGCTGGAATAATTTTGATACCGGTGATCTTGGTGATATTCTCTCAAGTATTTTTGGCGGACGTCGTGTCCGACGTGGTCGAGATATTGCGGTAGATATTGAACTTTCTTTCCAAGATTCTGTTTTTGGCGCGGAAAGAAAGGTGGTAATCAACTCCAAACTTGTGAAGCAAAAAGAGGTTTCTATAAACGTTCCTCCGGGTATTGAAGATGGCCAGATGATTCGTCTTACGGGTCAAGGGGAAACTCTTGAAGGTGGTTTACCGGGAGATTTGTATGTCAAAGTTCATGTTCGCAAGCATCCTTACTTGAGAAAAGAGGGCTACAACTTGATAATGGATTTGGAGGTTAAACTTACCGAGGCACTTCTTGGCGCAGAGAAAATGATTCACACCCTAGATGGCGAGATTACTCTCAAGGTACCGGCAAGCACGAAGCACGGGACTATTTTAAGAGTGAAAGGCCATGGCGTCCCTCATCAAAGAGGGCCTGCCCGCCAGTCCGGAGGGCGGGGGGATCTTTATATACGCATTTCAGTTCAAATTCCAGAAAAACTTTCCAAAGATGCCCGCAAGTCTGTGGAAGAACTAAAAAAACTGGGGTTATAAATACCCGAACATGTTTACAGCAGGTCTAGTTACTGTATAATAAATTTCTCAAAACAATGCATTTCGGAGAACATTTGACTATAGATGGCTACGGTGGAGACAAAGAATTGCTCAATGATAAAGAGCTTGTTTTAAAAACGCTCTCTGAATTACCAAAGAAACTCGGTATGAAGACTTTGTGCGAACCGCAGGTTTATTTCGCCAATGCCAATGAAATCAAAGATCCCGGTGGCTGGAGCGGTTTCGTCATCATCGCCGAGAGTCACATCAGTGTTCATACTTTCCCAGACAGAGGATTTGTCAGCATCGATGTCTATACGTGCCAGAGCGGTTTAGATACTAAACTTGTCTCTGATTACTTCACAGAAACTTTTAAACTCAAAGATATCGAAACTAATTTCATAAAGCGAGGCACCAGATATCCACAGGGAAATATTTACTCTTGACATAGCGGTGTCTTTCGTGATACAATTGTATTAGGAAATTTTGCTTTTTTGACATCAACCTAAGTATAAAATCACCAAGGAGGTGGGAAATGTACAGAATGAAAAAGGCTGTAATGCGAGCAGAAGCGGTGCTTTTGTTAGCTTTTGTTATGGTTGTCTGCATTTGTTTGGCAATTTACGCCAAGCCGGCGCAGGCGCAGGAGGCCGAGCTGGGTGTTTATCAGCAAAACCTGATCGATCATGGAGAGCTAACTCCCAGGGTCTTCCTTGAGGGTTACAGTTTTTTCACTGAGCGAGCTGGGTTCTGGGGATGGTGTTACGGTGAGAAGCAGTACGCTTCTTGCGTGGCCGGTCCTTTCTACCGAGTGCCTTTTGCTGGCGAAGATGGATATTGGGAATTCGGAGGGGCTATAGGAGCAGAAACATTTCCAGTAGATACTGGTTCGTATCATACTTATTTGCGAGGCGCAGTATATGCCTCTCTTGCTTATAAGCAGTTGTTTACTCAATACTACAAAGAAGAGGGAGAGTCAGAACATTGGGTGCGGACATTGGCCGATTACCAGGCACTGGATCATTGGGCGGCGGGCTTTATACATCAGACAGGTGACGGAGTTGGACCGAGAATTATCTTGTCCTTCGGTAAAAAAGTACCTGTAAATATATGGCTGGGGTACATGTTTCGTGTGCCAAATCTTGATGACGAAGGTCACCACGAAGCTGTTCTTCTAAATTTTGAATTCTTCGTTAGACGTTAGAAGAAGAGCGCAACATGCCTGCCTAACGGGTCCCTCACGGGGCCCGTTTTTGTTTATCAAAATTTGGCCTTAAACTCTGCCAGTTATCATTTTCTCTATAACCTTATCAGGTCCGATTTGTTCCGATAGTTCGAGAGCTCGGGCATATTCTTTTGATGGATGCTTACTACGTGATGTTATGGCAATATTCCACAGTTCCTCATCTAATATTTTTTTAAGAACAGCATAAACTATTACATGATTATTGGTTGTATCTGATTCTTTTTCATCATAAACAACTCTCGGTATTTTATTTATAGTCAAAATTCGATGAATAAGTTCGTGGGCTAAGGCAACAACAAATTCTTTTGGATTTAGACCACTTTTCATTATTAATGGATGACTGCACTCTCTGGTTATGCCACTTACAACATAAACATCAATAACATTTCTGTTAAACGACATATCTAAACAAGCAGATATTTTTTTTGCCATATTATATTTTCTCCATTCTTCTTTAAAAAGAGCTATTTTCTCATCTATTTGTTCTCTAGTTGGGGGTATCCACTTATCCCATCCAAATTTATTTGCATTAGGATAATTTTGGCAATAAAAAATTAAGAAAGGATCAATAAGTCGTCCGTACTGAATTATGATTTCTGGTTCTTTGCGCCACATTTTTTACAGATAATGCCTTATTTGGCAGACAATGTAAAATTCTTGCACAAGTCCCGCAATTTGACATACATACCCACTCCGTGATATAATTCGGGAAGGCAGTTTTTTGATTTTAATTCACCAAATACCAAAAGGAGGTATGTGATGAGAAAGTCTATTCTAATTGTCACGCATCGCCGTGGCTTTGAAACTGATCCAGTTGTAGATATGTTGCGAGCGAGAGATATAAGAGTTTTTCGTTTTAATTGTGATGCAGATGAGGATGTTTCTTATACTTCTTTTGCTATTTCTGATAAGGAAAAAGTCGAATTTGTTTGTGATGGACGTCACATTCAGAGTAAAGACCTTTCGATGGGGTGGTGCCAGCAGATGCCGCCTTATATTGATCAAGCATCCAATGAGAGAGAGTCGTTACAACGCAAGAATCTACTGGCATTGCAGTTTGCCGCCTTTGATCACTTGCCGATACCGTGGTTGAACAAACCATGTCATGTGGTGTACGCCTCAAACAAGGTTAATCAGCTCATCACAGCTAAAGCAGTTGGTTTTTCTGTTCCAAGAACGCTTGTGTCTAATGATCCACAAGCGGTACGAGACTTTGTGCAGGATCGCGTTGTGGTAGCAAAAAATTTGGCCACACCGTGGATTGTCTCACATGAGCAAACTCGAGCGGCGTACACGAAAATTATTCAGTCAGAATGGTTGAACGATGACTCGGCTATTTCTTTCGCGCCGATTATCTATCAGGAGTATTGCGAACGGAAGAGAGACTATCGTGTTGTTGTGGTTGCAGACAAGTTTTTTTCTGCGTCATGTGTATCAGCACCACATCAGCGTGAAGATGTCCGCAAAGGATGTGCCACCGGTGATTCGTATATAGCTTGTGATTTTGATGCGGATCTCTTAAGTAAACTCCAAACTCTCATGCGTCTCTTTTCACTGGACTATTGCGCCGCTGACTTTATGGAAGATGAGCATGGCAAGATCTTCTTTCTTGAAGTGAATACCTGTGGTGCTTGGTGGTGGCTTGATCATCTCTACGACAATGCCATATGCCGTGCCATTGCAGATGCGCTTTAACTTTCTACGGGCGGCTAGATGCTTCTAGCCGCCCTTTTGTTTACATAAATGCCATATAATATGTACAATACCAAACGTATTAATCAACATGTCGCGAATACATAATAAAACATATTTAAATTGGCTCCGAAAACTGTTTGAAACTACGGCCGTACAATATCTTTTCACATCGAGTGTCACATCACACAGGGCTCTTGTCGTTTCCAATATATCTGGTAATTATCAACTACACGTTGTTGATTTCAAAACTGGTTTAAGCTACCAAGTAACTAATTCACCACACGGCGCTCTTTTTGGATCTATTTCTCCTGATGGAGAATATATATACACTCTCAAGGATCAGAGCGGTGGAGAATTTGGACACTTTGCACGTGTTTTATTTGGTAGTAAAGAAACAATCAATATCTCGCCCAACCTACCGCCATATTTTTCATATTCAGTAAGTACAAGTATAGATAACGATATCCTTTGTTTTACTGCGGCGCTTGAAGGTAAAAACAAACTTTTTGTTGTATCTTGTCACCAGAACATCTTTGAGTTGCCAAAAGAAATATACACGACCACCTCAACACTTTCAGAGCCGATATGTTCACCAGACGGCAAATATGTATGTGTAGCAGAGACAGATAGTGGAAAACAGGGTTCCACGCTACTCCTTTTAAAAAGTAACACGAACAATAAGTCAGTCTATAAACGATCGCGTATATTTAACGCACTGATACCTCTTGCTTTCTCACGCACTACAGACTCTCCAACTATTTTTGCTCTTGCGCGTCGTAAGGGATGGTATCGCCCGATACGTTATGATTTTATACAGAAGAGTGTCTTAGAAATTTCACACCTATCTTTTCGTGGTGATGTGTGGGTACTCAAGTTGGATGAGGAAATCGGTACCATGATTCTTTGTGACGTGTACGAAGCAACCCAAACCCTATATTTATATAATATGCACACACGACGCATAAAGCGCATAGGGCCAAAAGTCGGGAGCTTTAACTTTCATTTTGATTCCGTGGTTACACTTAAGGACTCATCTCTAATCCTAAAGTGGCATGATTTCAACCACTCGCCGCGTCTTCTCAAACTGAATGCGTCTCGATATGACACATGGAACAAAATATCTCAGTGGAGTGGAAACATCTCAACGGATTATCTTATTGAGAGTGTACGTTTTCAGTCATCAGACGGTGAGCTTGTTCAGATGTGGATCGCGCGTAAGCAAGGAGCAAAAAACCCGACCCCCTTTGTTATTGATGTACACGGTGGCCCTCACGGCGTTACGGGTGATGAGTATTCTCCAGAAGCACAGGCTTGGCTCAAAGCTGGATTTGGTTACTGCGCTGTAAATTATCGTGGTTCCATTGGATTTGGTAAAAAATTTGAGCAAAAAATTTATGGAAATCCCGGACATTGGGAAGTAGAAGACGTGGTTGCAGCAAGAAGCTGGCTTGTCAAGAAAAGATATGCCGATCCAGAGAATGTTGTACTACAAGGATGGTCGTGGGGCGGTTATGTAACATTACTCGCTCTTGGAAAGTATCCTCTACTGTGGAATTGTGGTATTGCCGGTGCCGCTATAGCAGACTGTGCCATGCAGTATGAGGATGAGCCAGCTTATTTTAAGGCGGATGATAAAAAAAGGTTTAAAGGAACCCCGACAACAGCTCGCATACGGTATGTACGCAGTTCTCCTTCGACTTATGTGAATCAAATACAAGCACCAATATTTATGATACATGGTAAAAATGATACTCGTTGCCCACCTCGCCAAATAAAATACTTTAAAGATTTGTTAAAAAAAGCTGACAAAGATGTAACTGTAGAATGGTTTACGAGCGGGCATATTGGAGGATTTACTGATACCGCGCTACGCATCTCACTCATAGAAAAATCAATAAAATTTGCCATGCACCATTTACGTAGTACTAAAAAAGAGAACCCCTCAAGGTAACAAAATTATCTTGAGGGGTTGTGTGGAGCGATCAATGCTCCTGGTTGTGCTTGACTGGGCTCATGAGTTTGCCATTTCGATGGGACCATGTTTGTGTGCTTTGGTCGTATTGACCAAGCTCAGATGCTGGTGTCTCTATGACAGGCTCGAAGAGTTTCTCGAGAAGTGTTGATTTCCGTTCAGTGTTCATAGCGTTTCTCCTGTTTGAAAAGAAGGTTTTTCCCTGGGAAATATCAAGCTTTGGCATCTTCCCAATACGATAATATCATCTTTTTGATATCGTGGGTGAAAAGTCATGATGCATTATGGCATATTGACACACATACCCACTCCGTGATATAATTCAGGTAGGTAGTTTTTTGGCATTTACATTTTCTAGAAGTGCCGTTTAACGGTACGGGGAGGCGATATGAACAGTTTCGCGATTGCGTTAGGCGTACTCGCGGGGCTAGTTCAGCTCGCGGGATATTGGTTGTACAACAAGAAGTTGTCACATTCGGAGATTAACCCGAACGTAATAACCTGGGCCATCTGGGGACTTGGTAGCGTTATAGCAGTCATTATCTACAAAGACCTTGCCAATGATTGGGTGAAGGAATTTCTTCCAACGGTGTGTGCGATTGCAGCTTTTGCTACTTTCGTACACATGATGGTGCGAGGATCGTTCCAGCGTCCAGATCGATTGGAGATTGAACTTCTGATATTGGATGTCATGGTAGTGGTGTATTGGGTTGTTTCTGACAATCCTTTCCTCTCCAACGTTTTTCTAATAATAGACATCCAAATCTCATTTGCACCAATCCTTCGGAGTACATGGAGGTTTCCGGAGACAGAAGATCCAAAACCATGGCTTGTGTGGTCTCTGGCCTACACAATGCTTACCGCCGTAGTCATTATGCGGTGGGAAAAGTGGTGGGATCTGTTGCTTCCTGTTAACTACCTTATTCTCCACCTTGAAGTTTGGTGGTTATGCAGGAAAAATACTGCTAGCGCCGCTGTTGTCTAACTTATGGACAACAGCGGCTTTTTGTTGATTTTAAAAGGGAAAAACCGGAATTTGCACCTACCACGCGGGGGGATGCGTGGTGAATGTGTTAAATAGAAATAGCCGATCTGTTTCCAAACCGGCTATGAGTTCTTCTGCCGTTGAACGAAATTTGGATTCCCTGATTGATCGTAAATCCGTATTTCGTCGAGGAGGAGAAAGGAATCATTGTCATACGCAACCCGTTTCATCTCGCAATGAAGTGGATGTGCGAGTGACTCGAAGTACTCCTCTGTCCACCCGAGCAACGACTTGAGCAGGACGCGAAACTCGAAACCGTGAGTGATAACGAGGAAATTTTCTACAACTCCTCCGGTTATCTCTTGCTCCAACTTTTTAGCGAAGAGATCGAAGCGGAAAAGCATTTCTGAACCACTCTCTCCTCCGGGGAAGTGGTATCGAAGTACACCAATACGATACCTCTCCTTTTCAATTTCTGCCCTGTTGTGAACAGTCACATCCCCCCAGTTTTGTTTGGAGATAAGATTGTCGGTAATGAGAGACCACCGAACACGCTTCGGAACGCCAGAAACCACGAGCTGTGCCGTCTCAAGCACCCGCTTGCTCGGTGACAGGAGCACGCGGAGATTCTCACTCCTGCCAATTTCGTTAGCAAATTGCTGACCAAAACGTACGGCCTGCTCTTTGCCGAAATCTGTGAGGGGCATATCCTCATCGGCGATGCGTTCGTAGGCTGTTTTATCAATGTCTTCAAGCGACTCAGCATGCCTCATGATGAACAACTTTTTTATTGCACTCATTTTTCACCTCCTTTCATTGAGTTGTATGAGATCAAATCTTGTGGCATAATACATTAACACAATGATTTAGTCAACAACATGAAGAATTTAAGAACATTCATTCAAAAGGATATCTTTCCCGAAAAGGAAGATGATAAAGAAAAAATAAACTTCGAAGATCGCATCACTGGTAAGGCAATTGTGTTTGATGACGATAACAATATTGCGCTTGTCGGCAATAGAGTAAATTCTTTTTATTTACTGCCAGGCGGCGGCATTGATCATGGTGAATCTATCGAAAGTGGCATCATCAGAGAATCTTTAGAAGAAATAGGTTGCAATGTCGAGCTAAAAAAAGCTATTGGCATAATCGATGATTATCGAAACAGGGACAAAAAACACTGCATAAACTATTGCTACGCGGCAAAACTTGTTGGGAAAAAAGGCGAACTCACATTAACAGAAGATGAGGAGAAAAACGGACTACATGTTATATGGGTATCACTTAACGAGGCTATAAAAATCTTAGAAAAAGAAGTCGAACAATTAAGACGTGGAGAGGTTACTTTTTATAATACAGGTTTTAATATTTTGAGAGATCATCTTTTTTTAAGAGAGGTGAAAAAACTGTTATAAATTACATGGTATGGAAAAGATTTTTTTATTTACAGATTACCGAGGTCAGTTTTATTCCTCAACCAAGTACAGGGGAGCCGCGGTTGACCTTGAGCGTCTAAAAAATTATTTTACCAAGCATAATTTTGAGCTAACGGTATTGCCGTTTTCGAAGATAGATTTTCGTACGCAAAATTACAAAAACATTTGGGTTCTGTATCAGTCATCCGAAGACCCGGGACTATTTTATAGAAGTTATGTTGATGATATAGTCCTCGGTTTATATATTCAGGGCGCAAAATTAATTCCAAATTTTCCTCAGTTTAAGGCACACCACAACAAACATTTTCTAGAAATTTTGCGTGATTTACATGATCTCCCAGATATAAAAAATATAGAGGCAAAGAGATATGGCACTTACGAAGATTATCTCAAAGACATAAATAATTTTAAGGAAAACATTCTGGTTCTGAAATCAAGCAATAGTTCAAAAAGCAGGGGTGTTTTTCTGCTGGATAATTATATCAAGAAAATAAAATTACCAAAGATTGTTTCTCTCACTTCTTCTCTACAGAATCTACGTTATCTTGCCGAACAACTAAAAACTGGGAATAAGCCGCTTTGGATATCGAGTCATAGAAATAAATTTGTGCTTCAGCATTATGTTGACGGATTACAGGGGGATTATCGAATAGTTGTATATGGAGAGAAGTTTTATGTTCTTTATCGCGGAAATCGTACTGACGATTTTCGTGCAAGCGGAAGCATGAAGTTCAACTATAATGTTGAGTTGCCAGAAGGATTACTGGATTATGCCAAAAAAGTTTTTTGGAGCTTTAATGTGCCGTATATAGCTCTTGATATTGGCATAAAAGAGAATGAATTCTTTTTGTTTGAATTTCAGTTCCTTTCTTTTGGCCAATACACTCTTGAGAAATCCTCTTTTTACTATTGTCTTAGAGATGGAAAATGGCAGAAAGAGTACGAGAAACCTGACCTTGAAAGAGAGATAGCTGAATCTGTTTCCCAATTTATAGAATCTCATCATTAACATCATGTGTGGAATAGCCGGATTTATAGATAAGAAAAATACGATTACAGAAAAAGAACGTGAACGTGTCGTTAAAAAAATGATCCATCTGATGAAACATCGAGGTGGTGATGCGGAAGGGATTAAATCCATCAAGAATATTTCGATAGGACATACGAGACTGTCGATTGTCGATACATCTTCACGGGGTAATCAGCCATTTTCTGATGAAAATAACAATTTTATACTCTCTTTCAACGGAGAAATATATAACCACTGTTTGCTTAGAAGTAAATATCTTAATCATGTGCGAATAATATCTGGTTCAGACACAGCAACTCTCTTTGAATTATTAAAAAGATTTTCAATAGAATCAGTATTAGCAAAAATCCATGGAATGTTTGCCTTTAGTTTTTTGGTTACTAAAAAGAAATCTGAGCTTATTCTCGCCCTTGATAGATTCGCCATAAAACCACTTTATTTTATTGATACACCAAGATATTTTGCTTGGGCCTCAGAAATAAAAGCGTTTAGAGCCTTGCCAGGATTTAATTTTCAGATAAATAAGTCTGTTCTTGGTGAATATATGGTATTTCGACATGTGGTTGGACCAGAAACACTATTTAAAAATATCTATAAAATACAAGCGGGTGAATACCTAAGATACAATCTAAAAAACGATACTAATAAGGTCCAAAAGTATTATCGGTTGAGTAAAAAATGGAGTGCTCCTAGATTTTCGGAGAGTGTTATTTCAGAGAGTGTAAAAGATCATTTAATGGGAGATATAATTGCTGGTGTTCAGTTAAGTGGTGGAGTTGATTCAAGTTTGGTTGCTCTATTTGCGCAAAAGCTTTCGCAAAAGAAACTCCATACATTTTCGATAGGATTGGTTGGTGGTCTTTGGAATGAATTTGGTTATTCAGATATTGTCGCGGATAAATTAGATACAAAACATCATAAAATAATTTTTTCAAAAAGAGATTTTGTTCAACTCCTGCCGAAAGTTATTTATCACTTAGATGAACCCCTTGTCCACCCCAATACTGTACCTATGTACATATTGGCAAAAAAAGCGAGAAAGTACACAAAAGTTTTATTAACTGGCGAAGGTGCTGATGAAGTTTTTTATGGATACAACAGATACTTTCAAGAATCGAATGTTATCAAAGATAAAATCTTTTCAAATGCTTTTGATAATCCGCAGTTAATCTCACAAATATTCAAAGGAAGAATTTCTCTTGTAAATAGAAAGAAAATATTCCGCAACACAGTCAAGTTTGATGATGAGAGTAAAATCAGTTTCTATGACATTTATACATATCTACCCCACATTCTTCTTCGCCAAGATAAAGTTGGTATGGCTGCTAACATTGAGAATAGAGTGCCGTTTCTTTATACGCCAGTTGTTGAAGCAGGTTTTAATTCAAGGACGAGAGTTGGGAAATTCGGTGGTAAAACTCAAGTCAAGAAAATTGCACTTAAATATTTTCCTAAAAATCTTGTGTTAAGACGAAAGTGTGGTTTCGGTCTTCCGATCTCAGAATGGTTAAGGGATAGAAATGGCTTATTACCGCATCTCTTGAAGTTAAAAAAACACAAATTAATAAAAAAGTTTTTTGTTATAAATGAAATTGAGCGACTCATTAAAGAACATTTGTATAAAGAAAAAGACAATTCATCTGTATTATTTACGCTGATTTGTCTATCCATTTGGCATGATGTATTTATTGATTGATTCGCCACGCATTCCTCCCGCACCCCCTGCGTGGCTGGTGCAAATTCCGCACCTATTTTATTAAAAAGGTGCTATAATTTATCAAATAATGAAACAGTTTTATATTGGGAACAGCAAAATTTCTGGTAAGGGGATTATTGCAGGAGAGGATATACCTAAGGGTAGGGTTATAAGTAGAGTCAAAGGGCCATTAAAGTTTAAAGTAAATAAGTCAAAAGAAGACGCCATCGCTAACCCTCGTTGGATTGGTGTAAAGAAAGATATCTGGATAGACCCAGAAAGGCCACACAAATTTCTTAATCACTCTTGTAATCCAACAGCTGGATTTCGTGGTCTAACTCTTATTTCTGTAAGAGATATAAAAGAAGGGGAAGAAATTACTGCAGATTATTCAACCATTGAGGGGGATAGTCTCTGGGAAATGTCCTGCTCGTGTGGCGAGAAGAGATGCAGGAAAGTTATAAGATCAGTTGAATTTTTAACCCCAGAACAGTTTGAGTCCATTCCCTATATACCGGCTTATTTTCGTAAGCTCTACCTAAATGGGAATAAAAATAAAAAGAACTTTAATAAAAAAAATTTGGTTTAAGTATCATGGTAAGAGATTTATATGTTGCTAAAAGTAAAATAGCTGGTAGTGGAGTTTTTGCGAAAAATAATTTTAAAAAAGGTGATGTGGCCTTTATTGCAAAAGGTAACTTAGTAAAACTTATAATACATTCAAAAAAGGATTCTTTATTAGGCCCGAACTGGATTAGTATTTCAAAAAATTTATGGCTGAATCCTTTTAAAGATAATCTTTTAACTTTTCTCAATCATTCCTGTGCTCCCAATCTAGGCGTTGTTGGTTCGGTAACTTTTGTCGCTCTTAAAAATATTAGAAAAGATGAAGAGCTTACGGTAGATTATTCAATATTAGAACTGGATCCTTTGTGGAAAATGAAGTGTGGGTGTGGCGCGAAAAATTGTCGTAAGACAATAAGGTCAATTAATTTTTTATCAAAAAAGAGGTATAATCTATACCTTCCCTTTGTACCCCAGTATTTGCAAAAGATGTATAATAAGAGTCATAGCTGATTTTATTAAATGGATAAAAAATCTAAAATAATAATGGTTATTTTGGGGATTGCACTTATTGCATCAATTGCAACGACTTTTTATCGCTATATAATACTTGAAGATATTTCCTACGAAACAGATGAGGATGTCTTTCAGGAATCTTTGTTAGAAGAATAGAAAATTATGGAACGCACAGTAGCAGAATATATACAAATATGTGAATGGGATCCAGCTAAATTTTTGATATTTTCTGACAATGTCTTTGATAGTCTAGTATATTATTCCCACTTGCTACCATTACTAGTATCTCTACTTTTGGCCTTCTTTATATTTTTTAAGAATAAAAATTCTCTTGCTACTCGTTGGCTTCTCATAACTACAATATTTTTATCCATCTGGCTTTTTTCTGACCTAGTTTTATGGGCCAGTGAAAAACCATCTTATATTATGTTTTTCTGGTCTTTACTGGTGCTTATTGAGCCAGTAATTTATGCTGGCATGGTCTTCTTTCTATATGCCTTTATAGATGATAAGGAGCCGCCTTTCAAAGTAGTATTATTAATTTTTGCCCTTTTGTTACCGACGATACTTTTAACTCCAACATCTCTTGCTCTAACTAATTTTGATCTTACAAATTGTGAGAGAGAGGCAATAGAGGGGTCTCTTGCCTTTTATGGATACGCAATTGAAATCATCTTTTCCCTTTCAATTCTTATTTTTGGAATGAATAGGTTTATTCAAAGAAAAAATGTTGCTGAAAGAAGTAAGATTATTTTAGTTATAATCGGTGCAGTATTTTTCCTCTTGTCTTTCGCAATGGGTAATGTAGTCGGAAGTCTTCTCGTTGACTGGGAGATTGGTCAGTACGGATTATTTGGTATACCAGTGTTCGTAGCCATGCTTTCCTATATCATAGTCAAGTACCACGCTTTCAATATAAAGCTTATTGCCACACAGATATTAGTGGTAGCCCTTTGGGTTCTCACACTCGCCATTCTTTTCTTGGGAGACCTAGACACCGTTCGCATTGTTGTCTATATTACTCTTATCTTATTCACAATTCTTGGGTTCTTACTTATTAGAAGTGTGAAGCGTGAAGTCTTTTTGAGAGAACAACTTGAGGTTGCCAATGAGGGGCAGGCGAATTTGATACACATTATTAATCATCAGATTAAGGGGTACTTGTCGAAGGCGAGAAACATATTCTCTGAACTTCTTACTGACAATGGTTATGGGCCGATACCAGAACCGGCTAAGCCAATGCTCGATGAAGGATTTAAGTCTCTGACAGAAGGGGTAGATTTCGTCAAGGATTTCCTAGATGCCGCCAATATTGAGAAGGGTTCTTACACTTACAATATGGAGCCACTAGATTTCAAAGCGCTGGTGCTTGAGACCGCAGAGAAGCAGAAGGCTTTAGCAGAAGAGAAAGGCCTCTCGTTTGATGTCAATGTTTCAGAAGGGGACTACAACTATCATGGCGACAAAGCGCAACTCGGTCAGGCAGTGAGAAACTTGATAGACAATTCTATTCGCTACACACCAAAAGGAACTATCAACATACAACTAACAACTAACAACAAAAAAATCCTGTTTATGGTCAAAGATACTGGTGTGGGCATATCCAATGAACTTAAGCCCAAACTCTTTACCAAGGGCGGTAGAGACAAGGACTCGCTCAAGGTCAATGTCAACTCCACCGGCTTCGGCCTCGCCTTCGTCAAAGGAGTTGTAGATGCCCACAAGGGTCGCGTCTGGGCCGAATCCGCCGGCCCCAACCTCGGCTCCACCTTCTACATGGAGTTACCTCTAAATTCTTGATTTTTAATGTATTTTTAGATTTTTTATTGATTGTATACTTAGATAATGGATCACAAGGAAATAAGTAAAAATATAAAAGCGGTACTTGATATTCTCAAAAATGAAGTAGATGGAGATGTTAAATCAGCTCTAGAAAAAATGACTGGTGATTATTCAATGACATGGATGTACAAACGTGGTAATGAATTATTTCCGACTACCGGCAGAGATATTTCAAAAGAGATGGACGAAGTGTATCCGATCAAAGGAAGAAAATATGACATTCGAAATATCGCAGAAGGAGATGACGTCGTAATTGTAGAACTTATAGAAAGTTATCCAGACCCAGATACTGGCAAGGAATATTGTACCCCCATTGTACTTGTACTTGAAATGCAAGAAGGGAAAATTAAGAAAGGGCGTCACTATTGTGACCCTCAGCTTTCTTTTTTAAATCTTTCTGCAGAACAAATAGATGACGGATTAAAAGGGACTGGTTCAAAAGTTGTTATTGATTAGCGCGTGAAGCTGGTTATATTTATACACATTTCCTCTCTAGTCTAATTCGCGCGAATGATAGAATAAGGGTTTAGGGGCCGTGAAGGGCTGTGAAGAGGACTGAAAGTTGCTATTATATTAGATATGTCAGCTAAAAAGATTTTAGTCTCGGGAGTTAAGCCTACCGGTAGGCCACATCTTGGCAATTATTTCGGCGCCATGAAGCGATTTGTGGAAATGCAGGATTCTTATGAGAGTCTTATCTTTATCGCTGACCTACATGCTCTTACAACTCTGCAGAATAAGGAAGAAATGGAGGCCAATACTCTGAGTGTTTTACTCGACTATCTCGCTATCGGTCTTAATCCAAAGACAACTATCCTTTATAAACAGTCCGATGTGCCTCAAGTGACAGAGCTGGCTTGGATTTTCAATTGCTTGACCACCATGCCGTATCTTATGCGGGCACACGCCTTCAAAGATGCCGAGGCCAAGAATAAAGAAATCAGCGTGGGCGTCTTCGACTACCCAATTCTCATGTCGGCCGATATTCTTATCCAAGATGCTGATGTGGTGCCGGTGGGACAGGACCAGAAACAGCATGTTGAGATTGCCCGTGATACTGCGCAGAAATTTAATAATGTTTTCAGTGACACTTTCAAATTACCCACGCCTCTTATCTTAGAGGGTTTGGCCACTGTGACTGGAACTGATGGCAAGAAGATGAGCAAGAGCTATGGCAACACAATAGGACTCTTTGCTTCTGATGATGAGATTACTAAATCAGTTATGGGTATTGTCACTGACTCGTCTGGTGAGAGACCAGAAAATGTCTATGCTATTCATGCTCTTCTTAAAGACAAGGCATCGCTTGATAAGTTATATGAAGATAAGAAGGGTCAGTATAAAGAACTTAAAGAAGCTTTGGCAGAGGACCTGAAAAAGTTTATTACCCCTCTGCGCGAAAAGAGACAAGAACTTGAGAAGGATAAAGCCTCTGCATTGGAGATTCTTCGTGAGGGCGGGCGGATGGCTAGCGAAAGGGCAGAAGCAAAGATGGAGGAGGTTAGGGAGAGAGTAGGACTAAAACAAAAATGATACAAGGATTTATACACGCTCTACGCATCCAATCAAAAATAATCTTCATTGTGGTGCGCAATATGAATGGCTTAACTCAGATTGTAGTAACAGCTGACAATTCTCAATTTGAAACAGCTAAAGATCTTTCTCTTGAATCTGTCATTAGAGTAACGGGAGAGATGGTAGATGCTCCTCAAGCTCCGGGTGGTAGTGAGATGCATCCTACAAAAATCGAGGTCTTATCAAAAGCAGAGCCAGAACTTCCCATACCAGTAGTGGTGAAAGGGGGGGAAGAGACGGAGGCCCCTATTCGTTTTGACTACAGGTGGCTTGATTTGAGGAAACCAGAAAAAGCAAAGATTTTTAAAGTTTGGACAGAGTTTGAGAAGGGCTGGCGTAAGTATTGGGATGAAAATAATTTCGTCCAACTCTATCCACCAGCATTTATGAGTACACCTTCTGAGAGTGGGGCAGAAGTTTTCGAAGTAAAATATTTTGACCGTAAGGCATATTTAGCGCAGTCCCCACAATTTTATAAGCAGATGGCTATGGCTTCTGGGTTTGAAAAAGTTTTTATGGTTTCTCCAGTTTTCAGAGCAGAAGAATCCTTCACCACTCGTCACATGACTGAATTTACTGGGTGGGACTTCGAGATTTCTTATATCAAAGATCATAACGATATCATGGATGCCGAAGAGGGGATGATTGTTTCTGGTTTCGAGCAACTTTTAAAAGTTTTACCTGATTTAAATATCAGTGTACCCACTCAACCTTTCCCAAGGATGACTATGTTGGAGGTGAAAAAGATTTTGGTTGGCTTAGGAATACCAAGTCCCGAAGAACACGACCTTTCTCCCGAAGAAGAGCGTGCTATCTCCGAATATGTTTTGAAAGAACACAACCATGAATTTGTATTTATCACCGAGTATCACAAATCTAAAAGCGCATTCTATCATATGCGTTTAGAGGAAGGTTCTGACAGAAGTCGTAGAGCGGACTTATTGTACAGAGGCCTTGAAGTTACCACTCTCGCTCAGCGTGAACATCGACTAGAGATACTTGAGGCGCAAGCCAAAGAGAAGGGTATGAACCTTGAGCCCCTCAAAGATTACCTAAATTTCTTCCGCTATGGCTGTCCTCCACACGGCGGTGCAGGTATTGGACCAGCACGCTTTATCATGAAGATTCTCGACCTTCCAAATGTCCGCGAAGCCACCTACCTCCCTCGTGACGTGAAAAGGTTAAATCCTTAATTTATTGAAAGTAAGGCTCAAAAACGCTATAATAGCGAGGTGAAAGAAGGCTCATATACCGTCAAAACTGAGGTTTTCGAAGGTCCTTTGGACCTTCTTCTTGAACTGGTGACCAAAAGGAAGCTTTTTGTGAATGACGTCTCACTTTCTCAAGTGACAGACGATTTCATCAAGTACATTGAAACGCATGACGAGTTTCCCATAGGCGAGTCGGCAGAGTTTATCGTGGTGGCCTCGACCTTGATGCTCATCAAGTCTCGCTCTCTTCTGCCGATGATCAAGCTGACGGAAGAAGAGGAGGAGAGCATCCATGACCTTGAGGATCGCTTGGCTCTCTACGCCAGAGTTAAAGAATTGTCTTCGGGATTAAAAAACATTTTTGGGAAAAACATTATCTTCGAGAAGACCCCAAACAAAAATCCGCTCATCATCTTTTCTCCCGATTCTAAAACAGATGTAGAGAATCTCTTGCTTGCACTTGAAAAAGTGATAGAGTCTCTACCTAAGAAAGAATCTCTGCCAAAAGTGACAGTGAAGAAGGTTATCAGTCTAGAGGAGATGATAGAACGCTTGGCTCTAAGAATCTCACAAACAAGCAAGATAAATTTCAAAGAGTTCCACGGCGTTAATGGTTCCCTCACTCACGAAAAGAAAGTTTCTATCATCGTGGGCTTTCTCGCCATGCTTGAACTAGTCAAACGGGGGGCTATCCGCGTGACACAAGAGGGAAGTGGTGATATAGAAATGGAGAGAGAGGCTCTCGGTGTTCCTAATTACAGTAGAAATTAAAAATGAATTTAGAAAATAAAATAGAATCAGTCTTGCTTTTTAAAAACGAACCAGTTTCTGTTCTTGAACTAGGGAAGTGGCTCGATGAGAAACCAGAGGCTATTAAGTCTGCCCTAACCAATTTATTAGAATATTATAAAGACCGGGGAATTGTTCTTATTTTCGATGGAGAGTCTATAAGTCTTGGCACTCACCCCAAGTTAGGTGCTCTTATTGAAAATTTGCAGAAAGAGGAATTATCTCGAGAATTAGGTCGCGCTGGGCTTGAAACTCTCGCCATTATCCTCTACAAGGGCCCTATCTCCCGCCGGGAGATAGACCACATTCGTGGTGTAAACTCTAGCTTTATTCTACGCTCTCTTCTTATTCGCGGATTGATAGAGCGGGTAGAGGGGACAGAGAGAAGTTATAGTTACAAGGCCACTCTTAAACTATTAGAATATCTAGGTGTCTCAAGGCGGGAGGACTTGCCTCGGTATGAGGATGCTTTCAAAGAGATTGAAGAGTTTGTAAATACAACCCCAATTCACCCCGCATGAGTTAGGCGTGGCAAGCTACAAATAAAATGGACAACAGACCTTCTATTATCAGAGACCCCGAAATCAGACTTTTTGTAATTCTTGCCGTCGCCCTTCTCATCTTTCTTATTGCCTCTTTAGTTTTCTCCCCCAAGACTCATAAGGGAGATATCCCGGCTTTATCAGAAGCTGATGCAAAATTATTTTCAGATCTTAATCTCAAAGCTAAAGCGGTTTATATCTATGATGTGCGTACTAAAACAGTTTTGTTCGCTAAAAATGAGAACACTCGTTTATCACTCGCTTCTCTGACCAAGATTATGGCTTCTCTAGTGGCGGAAGAGTCGGGTCCAACTTATGGGGTAGTGACGGTAAGTGGAGAGGCTCTGAAGTTAATGGGGGATAGCGGTCTTTATAAGAATGAAAAATGGTTATTGGGAGATTTGATAGATTTTTCTCTACTGACTTCTTCGAATGATGGTATGCGCGCTGTGGCTCTTTCTCTCGGAGCCCTATCGAAAGCCAATGCTTCTCCTGAGGAAATTATCAACGACTTTGTTGGAGAGATGAATCGTAAAGCAAGTGAACTCGACCTCAAGAACACTTATTTTCTAAACGAAACTGGTCTCGATGAATCACAAATAAAAGGAGGCGCTTATGGGACAGCCAAAGACATGAACGCCCTTCTTGAGCATGTTCTTATTAACAAGAGAGAATTGTTAGTGGCCACAAGAGATGTCTCGGCACTCTTCTCCTCACTTAGTAACAATGTTCATAAGGGCGAGAATACTAATATTATTGCTGGTGAAATACCAGGGCTCATAGCTTCTAAAACAGGCGCCACTACGACTGCAGGGGGTAATCTGGTACTAATCTTTGACCCGGAACTGGGAAGGCCCATTATCATCTCTATCCTTGGTTCAACTATAGGAGGTAGGTTTGAAGACGCGCAGGTGTTGATTGAGGCGGTTATGAAATATATAACTAGCCACTAATTTTGTTACAATATTTTTATGGACATTATTAAAATAATTTTTCCGACAGTTCTCACTTTCTTTATCGGTCTTTCCATTACCCCGTTTTTCTCAAGATATTTTTATAAATATAAAATGTGGAAGAAATCTTCTCGCTCGGAAATGATTTCCTCCGCATCTTTTAATGATATTCACAATACTGAACATGAGATAAGTACTCCACGTATCGGAGGAATGATCGTTTGGGTCGCTGTTCTCTTCTCCGTATTTGTTATTTACCTTCTTTCAGTAATATTTCCCTCTGAACTGACTTTGAAACTTAATTTCTTTTCTCGAAGCCAAACGCTTGTTCCCCTCGGGGCTTTCTTTTTCGCCGCTTTTATCGGACTTATTGATGATCTTATACAAATCTATGGTCGAGGTGACGAGACCACTAGTGATGTTGCTTATCGCAAGGTTAAGATTGCCCTAGTTACTCTCATTGGGTTAGTTATCAGCTTGTGGTTCTACTATAAACTGGATTTCAGTTCTATCCATATTCCTTTTGGCGGAAGCTTAGAACTTGGCATTTGGTTTATTCCATTCTTTATTGTAGTGATGCTTGCCACATTTTCGACTTCGGTGATTGATGGTCTGGATGGACTCGCTGGAGGGGTGCTGGCTTCTGTTTTTGCGGCTTTTTCTGTCATTGCTTTCTTTAATGATCAAATAGACATTTCGGCCCTCTCTGGGGCAATCGCTGGCGCCATCCTTGCCTTCCTCTGGTTTAACATACCTCCGGCGCGGTTTTATATGGGAGAGACTGGTATGATGGCTCTTACTGTCGTTCTTGCGGTAATTGCTTTTCTTACAGACTCGGTTCTTCTTTTGCCAATCATCGCCCTGCCTCTTGTTGCCACTTCCGCCTCGGTTATCTTACAGGTCCATATTTTTCACAAGCTTCTTAAGAGAAAACTTTTTAGAGTCACCCCACTGCACCATCATTTTCAAGCTCTGGGTTGGTCTCGGGAGAAGGTGGTCATGCGTTATTGGATAGTCTCAATTATTTCGGCTATTACAGGCTTGATTCTTGCTCTTGTAAGCTAGTTTTGTATTAAAAAAATCTCTTAAATATTGTATAATCGTTTAGTATTAGACGTATTAATTGATTTAAAAATAATATTATGAATAGCCACCCTTCAAAAGTTCCTCAAGTCATATTTAAAACTCGTGTTCGTGATGAAAGTATCGGTGGGGATAATCCATACCGCTGGCAAGATGTTTCTTCCAATGACATCTTTAAAGGCAAAAAGGTGGTAGTTTTCTCTCTCCCAGGAGCATTTACTCCCACTTGTTCTTCTACTCATCTTCCTGGATTCGAGGCAAAATATGATGAATTCAAGTCGCTCGGAGTAGATGAGGTTTACTGCTTTTCTGTCAATGATGCTTATGTAATGTTTCAATGGGCAAAAAATTTAGACATTAAAAAGGTTAAACTGATTCCGGACGGTTCGGCCCTGTTTACTAAAGGCATGGGGATGCTGGTTAAGAAAGACGACCTAGGTTTCGGAGAGAGGTCATGGAGATACAGCATGTACGTTGTGGATGGTGAGATAAAAAAGGTTTTCTCTGAAGCGGGTTTTTCTGATAACTGTCCCACAGACCCCTTCGAAGTTTCTGACTCAGACACGATGATAAAATATTTGAAGGAGTCAAGATAAAATAAAATACACATGAAGCAATACGCGTCAGCGATATTAAGAATCGGAGTTGCTTCAGTTTTTATTTGGTTTGGTTTCCAACAACTTAGCAATACTTATGAGTGGATAGGTTGGCTTCCTGAATATGCGAGTGCTCTTCCTTTTAGCGCCACTACTCTTGTTTATATCAACGGTGTTTTCGAGGTTGTCTTCGGCTTTCTTTTGTTACTCGGACTTTTTACCAGAGTTTCTGCGTCGTTATTGGCCTTGCACATGACGCACATCATCTCTGTAGTGGGTTATGGAGAAATAGGAGTAAGAGACTTTGGAATCTTTATGGCCACGCTCTCTCTCGCTTTCTCTGGAGTCCCAAACTTTAGTCTGGATTTGTTTTTCAAAAATCGGCAACAACTATGAAGGCTAGTCGAGCGAAGGTAGATAAGTCATTTCTCATCATTTCTATCGCGTTGATAGTCTTGGGCTTTGCTATTTTTAATTCCGCTTCTCTCGCCCTTCTGGCCAAGGAGAGTTCCAATTATTCCAGAGTCGCCCTTTCTCAAACAGTTCTTGGATTATTTATGGGTACCCTGGCGCTTATTGTAGCGTCACGTCTGGACTACAAAATTTGGAGAAAATCAGCTTTCTATTTTTTTATTGTCGCTATTATTCTCAATATCTTAGTTTTGATACCCGGTATAGGTTCAGAGCATGCGGGCGCTCAACGCTGGATTATTCTCGGTGGAATTTCTCTGCAAACTTCAGAAATATTGAAAATAGCTTTTATCATCTATTTTGCCGCTTGGGCCAGTGGCGTTAAGGACAAGATAAAAACTTTTCGTCTAGGGCTTCTACCGCTCATAATTCTCTTGAGTATTTCCTCCATACTACTTTTACAACAGCCAGACACCGACAATCTTCTCCTGATTATCTTTACTGGTATGAGTATGTTTATGGTGGCAGGTGGCAGGTGGAAGCATTTTTTTCTGATTGCCCTTGCCGGGCTTATCGGGGTCATTATCTTGGCCTCAACCACGTCTTATATTCGCGCCCGTGTTAATACTTTTTTCAATCCACAAGCGGATGCTCAAGGGGCAAGTTACCAAGTTCAGCAATCTCTTATTGCTGTTGGCTCTGGTGGTCTGTGGGGACGCGGGTTTGGCCAGAGTGTTCAGAAGTTTACCTATCTACCGGAACCAGTGGGTGATTCTGTCTTTGCTGTGGCTGCTGAAGAGTTTGGGTTTGTGGGTTCGGTCGTCTTATTGCTCCTATTTGTTCTCTTTTGTACACGAGGGCTCAAAATTGCCTCTGAAGCGTCTAATCCTTTCGCTAGACTGATGGTCGTCGGAATTGTTATAATGATAGTCTTCCAAGCGTTCGTCAATATTGGCGCCATGCTGGGAGTGATTCCAATGTCGGGCATTACTTTGCCTTTCGTTTCTCAAGGTGGCACATCTCTATTCATTACTTTGCTTGAAGTGGGTATTGTACTCTCTGTCTCGCGAAATCGAGGATCATAGTTCGGCATACTCACTATAAATATAATGCGTATTTTATTTACCGGTGGCGGTACTGGAGGACATTTTTACCCCATAGTCTCCATTGCCGAAGAATTAAATTCCCTAACCAAGGAGAAAAAACTTCTCGAATTGGAGCTTTTTTTTATGTCTCCGACTCCCTACAATCCGGGAGTACTTTTTGAAAATGGCATTATCTATAAAAAGAATAGCGCTGGTAAACTGCGACGATATTTCTCTATATTAAATTTCTTTGACCTATTCAAGACGGGGTGGGGGATTCTCGTTTCTATTGTACAGGTTTATAGACTCTATCCTGACGTTATTTTTGGCAAGGGTGGGTATGCAAGTTTCCCAGTATTGGTTGCAGCCCGTATCTTGAGGATACCCGTTGTGATTCACGAGTCAGATACTATCCCAGGTAGAGTCAATCTGTGGGCAGGGAAGTTTGCCAAGCGAGTGGCGGTTTCTTATAAAGATGCGGCTAAATATTTTCGAGCAGACACGGTGGCTTATACCGGTCAGCCAATCCGAAAAGAACTTAGAGAACCTATTACTTCTGGGGCTCGTGAGTTTTTAAAAATTAAAGAAAATATACCAGTGATTTTAGTACTCGGTGGTTCTTTAGGGGCACAAAAGATTAATGACACCGTGTTGGAAAGTCTCAAAAGATTAGTAGAGAAATATGCCGTTATTCACCAGACAGGGAAAAATAACATTAGAGAAGTCGAGGCAACAGCAGAAGTAGTTCTCCATGATTCTCTACATAAAGATAGATATAAAGCCTTTGACTATCTTAATATTCTTGCTATGCGCATGGCGGCGGGAATTTCTTCTATTGTAATTTCCCGCGCGGGTTCAACTATCTCTGAAATTGCCTCTTGGGGTTTGCCGAGTATTATTATTCCCATTAATGAAAAGGTTAGTCGTGACCAGCACTCAAACGCTTTTGCCTACGCTCGCGCCGGTGCCGCTGTAGTGATAGAGGAAAACAATCTAACTTCTAACATTCTTTTGTCGGAAATTGAGCGCCTCTTAACCAACGATATTGAGCGTGAGAAGATGAAGCTTGCTGCCAAGGCGTTCTACAAACCTAATGCCGCGCGCCTAGTGGCAGAGGAGATTCTTAAGATTGCCCTAGGGCACGAATTGGAGAAATGAGTCAAAAAATCATCACCCGTTTTCCGCCATCCCCAACAGGACCTATGCATATTGGCAATGTGAGGACGGCTCTATTTAACTATCTTTATGCCAAGCAAAATAGCGGAGATTTTATCGTGCGAGTTGAAGATACTGATAAAGCGCGCTCTAAAAAAGAACACGAAGAAGGCATGTTAGAGAGCCTAGAGTGGCTTGGGCTTAAGAGAAATGGCGAACTCTGGCACCAGTCTGAAAGGACAGAAATTTATAAAAAATATCTGCAAAAACTTATAGATCTCGGCAAGGCTTATATTTCCACAGAAACAGAAGGTGATCCCACTTCGCCAAGGCTACGAGGGACATGGAATAGGGAAGTGATTCGTTTTAAGAATCCCAACAAGCAAGTGACATTCGAGGATTTGGTACGCGGAACTGTTGGTTTTGATACAAGAGAGCTTGGTGACTTTATCATTGCAAAAAATCTTGAAGAACCTCTCTATCACTTGGCCGTAGTGGTAGACGACTTTGAATCAGGTGTCACCCACGTTATCCGTGGAGAGGACCACATCTCCAATACTCCTCGGCAAATTCTCTTGCAAGAAGCGATCGGTGCGCCACGTCCTGTATATGCCCACTTACCACTTATTCTCGCCTCTGACAGGTCTAAACTTTCTAAGCGCAAACACGGCGAATCTGTTTCCCTTGGTTATTACCGTGAGAAAGGATATTTACCACAAGCGATTTTAAATTACATGGCTCTTTTAGGTTGGAATCCGGGAACGGACCAAGAAATATTTACTCTAGATGAACTTATAAAGGTTTTTAATATTAGCAAGATTCATAAAGGAGGAGCTATTTTTGATGAAAAAAAATTAGAGTGGATGAATAAACAACACATAAATCTTTTATCTCCGGAAGAGAAGCAGAAGATTATCGCTCGAGAGTTTGATGTCACTAGTGTTCCGGTCATAGATAAAACCAAGGTTTGTTGGAAAGATGTTAGTCAGTCTGAAACATTAAAGCATTTAGAAAGAGCAGTAGAAATTATAAAAAATAACGGTGACTTGATGGCCTATGCCATCGAGATGGGGAAGGCCAGCCCGTCCCAGTCCAGAGGGCGGGGGAATGTCCTCTGGCCCTTGCGCTATGCTCTCACGGGTCTTGAAAAGTCACCAGACCCGTTTACTCTAATAGCCATTCTTGGTGTTGAGGAATCAATAAAGAGGGTAGAAAAGGTTATAGAGCTTTTAAAATAATATGAAAAATATTCTTCTAGTACTTTTGTTTCTCTCCCTCCTGTCTCCATCTTTTGTGATAGCTGCTAATCCAAGCGAGCTTGAACAACAGATAGAGCAAGTAAGAAGAGAACGGGAGGTTCTTATCGAGGAGCAGAAGAAACTCCAAGCCGAACTCGAAGCCACCAATAAAGAGAGTCAGACTCTTGGTTCTGCTGTTAAATCTCTTAACACGACCAAGAAGAAATTAGCCAAGGATATTAGTATCACGCAGTCTAAAATCACTTCCACTAACCTGACCATTAAATCACTTGAAAATACGATGAGTGAGAAAGAGAAGCAGATTATTGTTCACAGAGAAGCTATTGCCCTTACCATTACCACCCTTTCGGACTATGATTCTCGTCCACTCTTACTCGATCTTTTAACTTCGGCGCAAATTTCAGACGTATGGAAAGATAGAAATCAACTCGAAGGTCTTAATCTTCGTCTAGAGGAAGAGATCAATGCTTTACGTGAGACACGCCTTGCCCTTAGTCAAGAAAAGGAAGAAAAGATTAAAGTGAAAGAAGAGCAAACCAGTCTCAAAGGTCAATTGAGTGGACAAAAGTCTGTCGTTGAAGAAAACCAAAAAGCCAAAGAAAGACTACTGACCCAGACCAAGAATAAAGAAACCGAATATCAGAAGATGCTTGCGGAGAATCGCGCCCGTCAAAAACAGTTTGAAGAAGAACTTGATAAACTTGAGTCAGAGCTCAAGATTACTCTTGACCCATCGCTTATTCCCGCCCCACGACACGGAGTCCTTGCCTGGCCATTGGCCAAGATTTTTATCACCGACCCATTTGGCCAAAGGTCTACTCGATTTCACAAAGGCGTTGACTTTCGCGCTACTCAAGGTACACCTGTCATGGCTATGCTTGGTGGCGTGGTAGAGAAGACGGATAATACAGATAATGAAAGAGGATGCTACTCCTTCGGTCGCTGGATACTCATAAGGCACCCTAATGGTTTAGCAAGTATTTATGCTCATCTTTCTGCTTCTATTGTCAAAAATGGCCAGAGTGTTAAAACTGGAGAAGTTATAGGTTATTCCGGGGGGACACCTGGAGTGTTTGGTTCTGGTTATTCTACTGGTCCGCATTTGCACGTAGGAGTTTATGCTAGCCAAGGTGTTGCGGTCCAACAATTTGTAACTAGTAAAAATTGTAAAAATACTTTTGTTCCCATTGCTGATCTTAAGGCCTATCTAGACCCCCTTGCTTATCTACCTTCTCTTTAATAAACTTAAGTCATGAGACAAAAGGGATTTATAAGTTGGATAATACTTTTTATCATCGCCCTAGCCCTCCTGAAGTATTTTTTTAATTGGTCCATTTTTGATGCGGCAGCAACGGAAGAAGGTAAGAGCACTATCACTTATATACGAGATGTATTAAACTTCCTTTGGTCCTATATTGAGGTTCCAGCTAGGTGGATCTGGCAAAGAATACTGGAATTAATTCCTGCCAGTGGTGGGGAAGTGTAAGACTAATTTACTATGAGAGTCATCAAATTTATTCTTTTCTTCTTATTGGCGCCAATCTATATTCCCATCTATCTTTTGATGCACTTCACTTTTAAATGGTGGTCTAGCCTTCTAGATAAGTAACATCTCTTCCACCTTTATTCCTCTAGAGCCCTTCAGAAGAAGTGTGTAGTTAGTAAAGTTTTGCCGTCGAAACCATTTTTGAGCAGACGAAGAATTGGGGAACCATGTGTAGTTTAGATGCGAGTTTTCTTGCGCTTGTCTAAATTGTTCTCCTATAAGGACGATGATGTTGAGTTCTTGCTTCGATACAAAGTCTAGTATTTTTTTGTGTTCTTCTTCAGCATAGGGACCCAGTTCCAACATATCGCCTAAAATTACTCCACGAGGCTTGGAACAAGATTCTATAAAACTTTTAAGCGCGAGCATCATACTTGATGGATTAGCATTATAACAATCGACAATGACCTGTGCCCCGTTTCTTTCCAACAACTCCGATCTAAGTGCCATAGGAGTGTATGCCGATATCGCAGTTAAAGCTTTTTCTAAATTGATCTTAAAAACTTTTCCGACAGTGAGGGCTCTACTTATATTTTCTAAATTATAATTTCCTACCATTTTTGTTTGGTACTCTTTGTTGTCCAAGGAGATAGAGAGGGGTAGGGGAGTTGACACTTTTAACCCATGTTCCACATTTGCGATGATAGAGGCGTTGTGCTTGCGTGCCCACTTATTAATTTCTTCATTAGCTTCTATTACTTTTGTCGGCGAGCCAAAGCCTTCCAAGTGGTCCAAGCCATTATTTGTGACGATGACATGGGTGGGTCTTAAAATCTCAAGAAGGTTAGTATGTTCTTGGGCATGATTGGCGCCAATTTCAAAAACTCCAATTTCTGTATCTTTGTCCATGGCTAATATCGAGAGGGGCACACCAATCTCATTGTTTAGATTACTTTCTGTCGTGTGAACTTTGAAGTTAGTTTCTAAAACACATCGGATAAGTTCTCGACTAGTGGTCTTGCCATTAGAACCTCCAACGGCAATGATAGGTATAGTAAAGGTCTCTCGATATTTTTGCGCCAGTGTTTGCAGGGTTCTAAGGGTGTCATCGACCACGTAGACGTTAGGGGTTGATTTGAATTGCGGGTTTTGACTTACGACAGCGACTGCTCCCTTCTTGAGGGCTTTTTCGACAAAGGTGTTGCCATCGAAGCTTTCTCCTTTCAGGGCAAAGAAAATAGTGCCGTCGAGTTCTTTTCGAGTATCGGTAGATATCTTGAAGCTATTATTGTCTAGTTTTTGCCAGATTTGAGCCAAGTCATCCATCAGCTTATTATATATGACGGGGAAGTGGTTAGCCTTTGTTATCCACATTTCGTTCGTTTTACATATATTGTGCGAAGGTGTTATAATATTAAACATGCCCAATACCCCACCCATCATTGAACACCTTCTTCCTTTTTTAGATTACTGCGAAATAGAGAAAGGGTTGTCAAACAATACTCAAAAAAACTATAGGCAGTATCTCCTGCTCTTTATAGGTTGGCTCAAAAAGACTGATAATAGCAAACTCAAACCTAATGAACTAACTGCCAAACACATATGGGACTACCGGTTGTACCTAGCCCGTGAGTATAAGACTCCCAATGGTAAGTATTTGGGCAAAAAGTCGCAAAACTACTATCTTATAGCTCTTCGGGCGCTTTTAAATTATTTTGCCGAACAAGACATCGAATCGCTTCCCTCTTCGAAGATCAAATTAGCCAAACAGAAAACAGAAGAAACTATTTCTTTTCTTGAGGTGCTTGATATTGAAAAGATGCTAGAAGTTCCTGATGTCTCAATTATAAACGGTTTGCGAGACAAGGCGATCATGGAACTTTTCTTTTCATCCGGTATGCGCATTTCAGAGCTTCTTTCGCTTAATGTGGATCAACTCTCGTTTCTTAATGATAAAAGTCTCAATAAGACCTACGAGCTATCAATTGTGGGTAAGGGCAAGCATGTGCGCACAGTCTTCATCTCCCCCCGGTCAGCAGTTTGGTTACGCAAGTATCTTAAGGCTAGGCGCGATGTCTATAAACCTCTCTTTATCAACTTCCGCGCCAAAGATGAAGACAATAGTCGCCTCTCGGCGCGCCATATACAGTCAATGATTTCTAAGTGCGCCATGTTAGCCGGTCTCTCTAAAAAAGTTACCCCTCACACCTTGCGCCATAGCTACGCCACCGATCTTCTCTCTCATGGGGCGGATTTGCGTAGTGTTCAAGAACTTTTGGGTCACAAAAATGTTGCCACCACTCAAATTTATACTCACGTTACCAACAAACGTCTCAGGGATATCCATGAGAAATTTCATGGTGGTGGTAGCGCGGAAGATAAATAAACAAACCCCCGCCATTGGCGGGGGTTTGTTTATTTAGATTTTAGTTTAAGAGATTTTATCTCTTAGCGATTTCAGATTGATTAAACTTTGCCCAACAAGCTGAAGAGGACATCCAAGGCTTAGCACCCTGTTTCTCATATAGATAGCGAGCATATTTGACGTTATCATCGAGATTTTGGATATCTAGACCAAGTTTCTCTGCAGTTTTAGCGTGATACGAGAGGTTAATCTGCATCACTCCTCTGTCGTAGCTGTTTTCCTCTCCTTTCAGAATGTTACCTTTTGAATTATAGTGTCGGTAACGTGACTCACATTTTGCAATCTCAGCGAGGATTGGAATATCGGCGAAATAATCATTAACGAATCTTTCGATATTCTTTGAATCTGTAATCGGTTGATAGTCTTCTGCTCTTACTTCTTTGGGTAATGATTCTGCCTGTACCCCCCCTTCAATCGTAGGCATTACGAGCGATGGGATCGCAGGTAATACAGCAACGGCCGAAGATGAGAGGCTCAACAGAAGACTAAAAGTCGTAAGCTGTAAAATAACAGTAAGATAAACTTCTAATTTTAGGTATCTGTATCCGTAAGGGCTCCCCTAAATGAAAAGCCAGCACCAGCTGACTTACCACTATAATAGCAGATTCAGATTAGGAAGTCAAGGATTTGATGGTCTAAATACAAGTAATATATAGCTTAATAGAGCCATATAATCTAACATTTACTTAACTTATCCACACCTCATTTAGGTGAACAATTGGCAGCGAGACTATAACCAGCCGCTTCGGCCGCTTCAGGTGTGGCAAAAAATATTTTATTCTCTTCTTTTATCTGTTTGGCTCCAGAACAATGCAGATAATGATAACGAATACCGTTTTTAGAGACGACCACTCCGCCGTCGCTACTAACACTTGGTGGGGCAAGCTTCTTCTCGGTCGTATTTATGACTGTCGCTGTCTGGCTTGTACTTGTTGTCGGTTGTCGGTTGTCCGTTATTAGTTGTTCGTCGTACTCAATTTTTATAGGCTCCCTATCCCCCACTACTGACAGTCGACCAATGCCAAAGGAAAGGCTGGCTACGAGAATAATGGTGGCAGAGAGGAAAAGTTTTTTGAATAAAGGAAAACGCTCTACCTTCCCCTCCTTGTCATAGGAAAACGTTTCTGGTATATTCATAAGGCTTAATTATACCCCCTCGACAAGCTCGGGGTAAACAAGTATGGCACATAAAAAATCAGCAGGTACAACTAAAAACGGCCGAGACTCAAACCCAAAATATCTCGGAATCAAGGTCGCGCCAGGCTCCCTTATTCAAGTTGGGTCTATTTTGGTACGTCAACGTGGCACTGATATCCTCCCAGGAAAAAATGTATCAATGGGCAAGGACCATACTCTCTTTGCAGACAAAAATGGTCTAGTCTCTTTGACCTATAAACGTAAAGTTCATTTTGACAATAGTGTTATCAAAAAGAAGGTTATGAATGTTGTTCCCTCCTAAACTTCTCTAGTTCTAAGTGTTTCTCAAGTCGCTTGGACTCCTTTTCATTTATTTTTTGCTCCTCAACAACTCTTTTGACCCCTTCCTGTTCTTTGAGCTGTTTCACTTTGGTCACCCCTGCCGTATCTGCCATAATGGCTAGGTCTCTGGGGATAAGGAAATTGGAAGCGTATCCATCAGAAACCTTTTTCTCCTCAAACCTCTTCCCTACCCCTTTTACGTCTTTGAGTAAAATTACTTTCATTTTTTGTTTGTTTATTGTTTAACTATTTCCACGGCTTTTTCAAATTGAGGATCGCGCCCGGCTTTTCTATCTTCGAGAGTATATTCCACAGGGAATTCTGGTTCGATACCATTTTGAGAGATAGAAACACCGTTCGGAGTGAGCCAACGAGCAATAGTAATTTTGAGAGAAGTTTCCGACGTGATATCGACTAGTTCTTGGACAGAACCCTTGCCAAAGGTTTTTCCTCCCACTAGTCTGGCTCTGCCATGTTCCGCTAGCGCTCCAGCCAATATTTCTGAAGCCGAGGCAGACCCGCCGTCTACGAGTATTACAAATTTTAGGTTATCAGTAAAAATATCGTAGCCCTTGCTCCTGTAAATCTTCTCTTCATGCTCTTTTCCAAAGTCTTCTCTGACCACCACCTTGCTAGAGGGTAGGAACCAACTGGCCATATCTATGGCTGCTTCCAAAAAGCCTCCGGGGTTATTTCGCAGGTCAAGTATTAGCTTATCGTTTTTTGATGTGATAAATTCTCGCAGGGCAGCTCTAAAGAGATTAGGTGATTGAGCAGAGAAATTGTAAAGCTCGATAACAAAAATACCTCCCGGTAATTCCCGCGTGTTAATGGTTGGAATATCAATAACGTCGCGCACCACTTTAACTTCAAACGACTCATCTACCTCGTTTCTAAAAACAGTGAAGGTAACGGTAGTGCCTTTCTTGCCACGGATAAGTTGTACGGCATCCTCGGTGGAGAGACTACTTGTTTCCTGGCCGTTGATTTTAATAATTCGATCACCAGCGACAATACCGGCTCTTTCTGCCGGGGATTCTTTTAATGGCGCTATGACTACTATCGCCCCTTCTTGCGCAAGTATCTCCATACCAACACCTTCAAAATTTCCTCGGATATCTGCTTCGAAAAGTTTCGATTCGATAGGTGGGAAAAAGACTGTGTAAGGGTCTCCGAGCGCGCCCGTGAGTCCTTGGATAGCCCCCCAGACCTTTTGTTGATTGTCTACTGTTTTGAGGGTAGTGCTTGCTGGTACGTATTTCTCATTGATGAGATTCCAGGCTTTCCAGAATGGGGCAAAGTCAACATTGAGTGGTTGACCTTCCATGGTATTTTCTATACCAACTACTGACGTAGAAAGACTCTTTTCTCCTGAATTAAAACCGAAACTGTAAAAGCTTATGGCGATAATCGTCCCAAGCAACAGAAGAGCGGCGTGTTTCCTTAAAAATTCCATTCACAAGATTATAACACCTTTCCTGTTATAATGAAGTTGTGGCTATCAAACTTCACAACACCCTCTCTAATTCCCTCGAGGAATTTAAGCCGATTAAGCGAGGCCACGTCGGAATGTATCACTGTGGCCCGACTGTCTACGACTACGCCCATATAGGTAACCTACGTTCGTATGTCTTCGCCGACACTCTGCGCCGCACTTTTGAATACCTCGGATCAGAGGTGACTCAGGTAGTCAACATCACCGACATCGGACATTTGACATCAGATGCTGATACCGGCGATGACAAAATGGTCAAGGGTCTTAAGCGCGAAGGCCTGCCGCTTACACTTAATGGTTTGAAAAAGCTTGCCGATAAATACGAAGGAACTTTTAAAGAAGACTTGAAAGCTCTTAATATTGAGATGCCGCAATATTTTCCGCGCGCTACGGAATATCTCGCCGCCGAGATGGCGCTCGTCGAGGCGCTTGAGCAGAAAGGCTTCGCCTATTCACTTCCGGATGGCATCTATTTTGATACTTCTAAGCTCGAAGACTATGGCAAACTTGGTGGTCTTACCCCAATTGATGAAAGCCGGTCAAGAGTGGTTGGGGCGGAAGACCAAAAGAGAAATCCTCGAGATTTTGTCCTCTGGAAGTTGTCTTACGACGATAAGATGGGCTTTGCCTCGAAGTGGGGTCGGGGTTTCCCTGGTTGGCACATAGAATGTTCGGCGATGTCTAGGGAATTATTGGGACAACCATTTGACATCCATACCGGCGGTATCGAGCATATTGCCATCCATCACAATAATGAAATCGCCCAGTCGGAAGGAGCCTTCGGCACTACACTTGCCAACTACTGGCTTCATAACGAATGGCTTCTGAATATTACAGGCGAAAAGATGGCTAAAAGTAAAGGAGAGATTCTCACGTTGCAAAATCTGATTCAAAAGGGTTTCTCTCCACTTGCCTATCGCTATTTCCTTCTTCTCTCTCACTACCGAACCCCAACTAATTTTAGTTGGGAAGCTCTGGAAGCAGCCGAAAACGCTTACCGAAAACTCAAAGAGATATTTGCTGGTCTAATTCGTGCGAATGGTGGAATAGAGGGTGGGTATAAGAAAGAATTTGAAGAGACTTTAGAAAATGATCTCAACACTCCGGAGGCGATCGCTATAGTTTGGAAGCTTGTTAAAGACTCTAATGTTTCAGATGAGAATAAGCGTGCTACCCTTCTGGAATTTGACAAGGTACTAGGTTTGGATCTCGAACACAATGAGTATGAGGTTAAGGATATTCCAGAAGACGTGGCCAAGCTGATGAATGAGCGTGATAAAGCTCGTGTAGCCAATGACTACTCAAAGGCAGATGAGCTTAGAGAAAAAATTAAAAAACTCGGTTTTATAGTTGAAGACACTCCTTCAGGTCAGAAAATTTCTAAATCATAATATACTTTCACTTCACATTATTTATGGTTCAAGTCTAAAAAACAAAAGGCCCCCACGCAAATGAATGGGAGCCCGAGAACAGAGATGCTCATAGCACCATCAGAAACCACGCCTCTATGTGTGGATCATTCCTGTACCGCACCTCCACGATCTTGACCGTTGAGCCAACGGGGATATAGCGAACGGGGATGACCATCGCAGAGAATAGATAGCCGTCACCGCGCCTGACAATTACTCGTGCAATCTCGAGTCCATTAATCTTCTTGACTTGCTCTACGACCTCAACGGTATCGTAGGGAACCCAGTCGTTGACCACCGGCTTGAGGTAAATAGTCGCCTCGTATTCTTCCTTGGTCATGCAACTAGCGGCGATTGCGGACAGTAAAACTGCGCACAGAACTAGAATTGCCTTTAAGTATCTTCTCCCCAGCTTACACACTAGTTTTCCCCCAATTTCTCGCTTTGCGAAATGCCTCCTGACTGGTAGCATGGGGCTATGCAGGTTACTTCTTTAGACGAGAGAACGGGCTTACGTATCCCACCACATAGTCTAGAGGCCGAGATGGCTCTTCTTGGGTCTATCATGCTTCGTCCAGATGCCATTTATGAGGTGCTCGACATTGTAACACCCGCCTCCTTCTATTTTGAGAAGCATAAAACAGTTTTTGAAACGATGCTCGAACTTTTCGGCAAGCATCAACCGATAGACATCCTCTCTCTTTCTTCGAGAATGAAGGAAAAAGATTTGCTTGAACGTGTCGGTGGGGCTACATATCTGGCAGAACTTTCTTCGGCTGTTCCCTCTTCTGCCAACGCCAAGCACTATGCCGAGATAGTAATGAAGAAGTATATGATGCGTCAACTTATCGAAGCATCGGAATTTCTTTCGCATCTTGGTTTTAATGAGGCCGGTGAACTTGAAGAAATTCTTGACCATGCAGAGAAAAAAGTTTTCGATATCACTGAACGCTTTGCTGGGAGCGCGCGCTTTAGAGATCTACTTCCCCTTCTCCACGAAGCCTTCGAGCGTTTTGAAAAACTTTCTTCAGCCGAGCATGAACTTCGCGGAGTTCCAACCGGCTTCAAATCTCTTGATGATATTTTGGGAGGATTTCAAAACTCCGATCTCATCATCATTGCCGCTCGCCCCTCTGTGGGCAAGACCGCTTTGGCTCTCGATATTGCCAGGAGAACCGCCAGTGTTCATCAAACCCCTGTGGGCATCTTTTCTCTTGAGATGAGCGCAGACCAGCTTGTTGATCGTATCGTGGCTGCTCAGTCACGCACCGATTCGTCTGTCATAAGGAAAGGTATTCGCACTCAAAAAGGGACTTGGCGTGATGATGTTTTCAAAAATGTTCGTGACGCTCTCGATGAACTCTCTCGCACCCCTATTTATATAGATGACCAGCCCGGAAACACTATTATGAAAATGCGTTCAGCGGCTCGCAAACTTAAGATTGAGAAGGGACTTAAGCTTCTAATCGTTGATTATCTACAGCTCATGGCCCCTTCGAGCGCGCGCACCAATGACTCCTTGGTTCAACAGGTTACAGAGATTTCTCGTTCCCTCAAACACCTTGCCCGTGAGCTCAATATCCCCGTAATAGCCCTCTCACAGCTTTCTAGAGCCATTGAGACTCGTGGTGGCAAACCCAAACTCTCTGACCTTCGAGATTCGGGTTCTATTGAACAAGATGCCGACCTGGTCATGTTTATCCACTCCAATGAGGACGATATCCGCGATGACAGTGGCAAGATGAAGGAGGTCCAAAGGAAGGAGCTCATCATCGCCAAACATAGAAATGGACCTTTGGGTACTGCCACCCTCGACTATCACACCCGCTTTAACACCTTTGTCGAGATAGATTATTCAAACTATGGCAAAGCAGACGAGGAGTTTAAAAATCTCTAATAGGATGAATTCAATAGAAAAACTTTCGGAGATATTCTCTCGTCTACCGGGTATTGGACCGAGACAAGCCAAGCGTTTTGTATATTTTCTTCTGTCAAGAAATGGTGATTATTCTGGAGAGCTCGTAAAAGCGATTCAAAGTCTGAAGAAAGAGATTATTCAGTGCCAAGCCTGCATGAGATTTTTTCCATTAGAAAGTTCGAGGCAGTCGCTATGTTCTATCTGTTCAGATGAGTCGAGGGAAACCTCCATGCTTATGGTTGTGCCGAGAGATGTGGATTGCGAATCTTTAGAGAGAGCGGGTAGTTACAAGGGTCTCTATTTTATCTTAGGTGGAGTGATACCGATTTTAGAAAAAGAACCCGAGAAAAGAATTCGGGATAAAGAATTAGCCACGAGAATAAAGAAGGGGGTTAAAGATGGATTGAAAGAAATTATCCTAGCCATGAATGCAAACCTTGATGGAGAAAACACGGCAGAGTTTATAAAACAAAAGTATAAAGACTTGCCCGTTATCTTCTCAACCTTGGGCCGAGGTCTCTCTACGGGTTCTGAACTTGAATACGCTGATCCCGAAACTCTCAAGAATGCATTCCTACACAGAACTAAATAATTGAACTTATTTTGATTTCGAAATATGGTTGGCGGTGACCGTATTTTTTGAAGTAACGAGACTTTTGTTTATATTTGATAACGTCGACAGTTTTGTATCGGCCAATTTTATTTAAAGTAGCTTCCACCTTCGCGCCTTTGATAAAGGGCGTACCGATGGTAGTCTCGCTTTCCCCATTATCCACTAGGAGTACATGGTCGAAGACTAGCTTCTCCCCTTCTTTATGCTCATCGCCAGCTAGTTTCTCTATCTTTACCAAGTCACCCGTGGAGACACGGTATTGCTTGCCTCCGGTGGCAAAGACTGCAAACAAGGCCTTATCTGAGGTTTTCTTAATGGCCTTTTTTACTACCTTTTTTGTGGTTGTTTCAGCTTTAACCATAGGGACTTCATTCTACAGATGGTTTGTCCAAAGTCAACGGCTCTAGCCCCGCTCCCGTGCCAGTTATACGCAAAACGTCTTTATCTACCTTACCAAGCTCCTTATAGCCGGCATTATAATGGTTTATAGTGGTTGAAAGGGAGTTACCAAGCTTAGAGTAGTATTCTTCGTAATTTTTTAGATGTTTACCAAGCTCTTCCACTCTTTTGATGATTTCTACAGCCTTTTCTTCAATATGGAGAGCATTTAGGCCCTGAAGCACTGTTTGGAGGTAAGCCAAGAACGATGTCGGAGAGACGATAAGCACATGGTCTTTAGAGGCCGCTCGCTGGATAAGCGTTTCCGAGTCTTCTTTAAGCGCTCCAATCTTGTTTATGATTAAGTCGTAGTAGATGGCCTCGTGAGGGATAAACATGAAGGCAAAGTCCATAGTTCCCTGCCCCGGTTGGATATACTTACCAGTTTCTGTAATGCGCATCTTTAAGTCGGCGACAAAGATTTTCTCTAGTTTCTCTTTCTCGATCTCATTTTTCTCTTCTATGATGCGATTGTAGTTCTCAAGTGAGAACTTTGAGTCAATAGGAATAATCTTATCTTTGACGAAGACCACAGCGTCCACAATGCTCCCGTCTGGGAAGGCGTACTGCATTTGGTAGGAGCCGGGTGGCAGAACATTTTTCAAAAGAGTTTCTAGATAGTATTCACCCAAGACTCCACGTTGCTTGGGATTTTTCAAAATGTCTTGGAGAGATTGCAGTTGGTCTGTAAAAGAGATTACTTGTTTATTGGTCTCATCAAGTTTAGTTAGACCTTGGGTCACTTCGCGGATAAGTTTGGCCGACTCGCCGAATTGTGCGCGCACCGATTCATTCATCATTTTATTTGTCTCCGACATTTTCTGATCCACAGTACGCGAGAATTCATTGAGTTGCGTTAGAAGAAGTTTCATCCCCTCTCCCCCATTATCATCACTATTTTTTTTATCACCAAATTTTTTGGCAAAGATAAAAAGCGCTACAGCATTTATCACTACCAAGAGGATAACAACTACTAGAATGAGATTGCTCATTCCTGTATTATAATAGATATATGTCATTACACCAAGATATTAGAGAAGAGGTAAAAAATGCTCTAAGAGCCAAAGATACATTGAGACTTAACGTCTTGCGAGGTCTTCTATCTTCTTTTACCAATGAAGCTGTTGCCAAAAAAAGAAAACCAGACGAAGAACTTTCAGATGAGGAGGTTCTCAATGTGATTATAAGAGCAGTGAAGCAGAGAAAAGATTCTATCGAACAGTTTGAAAAAGGTGGCCGTAGTGATTTAGCGGAAACAGAAAAAGCAGAACTGGAAATTCTTGAAATTTACCTCCCTCTCCAAATGTCTAGAGAAGAAATAATCGAGTATGTAAAGTCTAGACAGGCCGAACTTAATATGGCTGACCTATCTAAAAAAAATCAATTTATCGGAACGATAATGAAGGAACTAAAGGGCAAAACGGATGGAGCTCTCGTTAAAGAGATAATCGATAGTCTCTTCTCCCCAGATTTTTCTTCCTCCTAGGTACTTACGAGAACTATAATAGAGTAATAATTATCAGCTTAATCACAATACGCCGTGAAGAAAAAAACCATTGTTCATAAGTCAGTTCTTAACAAAATAATTAAGCGAGATGGATCTGTTGTCTCCTTTGATAAAGAAAAAATTGCCCGCGCTGTGGAAAAAGCCATGCTTGCGGCAGGAGAATTTCGTGCTGGGGTGCCAATAAAAATAGCAGAAGCTATTTCTAAGAAATTATTTTTACAAAAAGAGAGAGATTCTCAATTTGTTCCCACAGTTGAGGGTGTGCAAGACTTGGTTGAATCGGAATTGATGTTTCAGAAGTTTTCTACAACGGCCAAACAATACATTATCTATAGAGCCGAACGCAATCGTGTGCGCGACATGCGTGGTGATGTCCCTGATCGTGTCCGCTCTCTAGCAAAAGAGAGTAAGCAATATTTTAAAAACAATGCCCTTGGTGAGTTTGTCTATCTACGTACTTATGCGAAGTGGATCGAGTCTGAAAATCGTCGAGAGACGTGGGTTGAGACAGTTGATCGTTACGTAAATTTTATGAAAGAGAATCTTGGTGACAAACTTTCAGAAAAAGAATATTTGGAACTACGTGAAGCTATACTCAAACAAGAAGTAATGCCTTCGATGCGTATGATGCAATTTTCTGGAGACCCTGCACGTAGATGTAACACTTGCGCTTACAACTGCGCTTTCATTGCTCCAACAAAACTTACTGATTTTGCCGAAATAATGTATCTCTCCATGCAAGGTTGTGGGGTGGGCTTCTCTGTCGAGAGTCAGAATATTGAAAAACTTCCACAAATTAAAAAACAAACAAAAAAGAAATTACTAACTCATGTTGTTGCTGATTCGAAAGAAGGTTGGGGCGATGCTTTGACCTTAGGGCTGAAGACTTGGTACGCCGGCCATGATATTGGATTTGATTATTCTCTAGTCAGACCAGCTGGAGCTAGACTTAAGACTATGGGCGGTAAAGCTTCTGGCCCAGAACCTCTTCGTTCTATTCTAGACTTCGCTCGTGAGAAGATTCTTCGCCGACAGGGTCGTCGTCTGCGCAGTATAGATGCTCACGATATCATTTGTAAGATTGGCGAGGGAGTAGTATCTGGTGGTGTTCGTAGAACGGCTATGATTAGCCTCTCTGACCTAGATGATACTGAACTTCGCGATGCCAAAAAGGGCCAATTTTTTCTCACAGAACCACAGCGTTCATTGGCTAATAACTCTGCCGTTTATGAGACCAGACCAACTAACACTGAACTTATGGAAGAATGGGTGGCCTTGATGAAAAGTGGCGCCGGCGAGCGCGGTATCTTCAACCGTGGTTCTATTGGAATAACTTTGCCTAAACGACGCGCCAAGTATTTCAAAAGGATGGGCTTCATTGACGAGGATGGCGTGGTTAAGGGCCCTATTGGTACGAATCCCTGCGCGGAAATTATTTTGCAATCTAAACAATTCTGTAATCTTTCGGAAATTATCGCTCGAGCTGGTGATACCAAAGAAAATCTAGTGCGCAAAGCTCGCTTGGCCTCTATTTTAGGAACCTACCAGTCTACCTTAACGAAGTTTAGATACATTTCTAAGGATTGGACTAAACATTGTGAAGCCGAACGTTTGCTCGGCGTATCTGTAACCGGTCAATGGGATTCGGAAGTGGCTCGACAGCCAGAGACTTTAAAGGCCTTACGCGACATGGCCATTGAAACTAACGCCACCTATGCTAAGCGTTTCGGAATTAATCATTCGATGTCCATTACCGCGGTCAAACCTTCCGGTACTGTTTCTCAAACATTTAATTGCTCTTCAGGCATTCACCCACGTCACTCCAAATATTACATTCGTCGAGTACGTATTTCTGCTACAGACTCGCTCTTCAAAATGCTAAAGGACCAGGGGGTTCCCTACTATCCCGAAGTCGGTCAGTCTATAGATACGGCTAACACTTTTGTCTTGGAGTTTCCTGTTGAAGCGCCAGCCGGGTCAGTCTTTAAGGATGATCTCTCCGCACTTGATCAGCTTGAATATTGGAAGAATGTAAAGCTTAATTTCACTGAACACAATCCTTCCGCCACTATTTCTGTCAGCGAAGATGAGTGGATCAGCGTTGTTGATTGGTTACAAAAAAATTGGGATATCATTGGCGGTCTTTCTTTCCTGCCTCGCTTTGAGCACGTCTATCGTCTAGCTCCATACGAGATTATTGACAAGAAACGCTATGACGAGCTTGTGGCTAATTTCCCCGTGGTGGACTATGCCAAGCTTGTTACCTATGAACATTTTGACGAGACTGAACTTAAAAAAGAGTTGGCCTGCGCCGGCAATGTCTGCGAGATTGATGCCGTTCTTGATAATCCAGTCAGGGCCAGCGCTTCTACTAATTAAGATAGCCTTCCTTCCTCTCCTTTAGGAATTTTTCCCACCACCTTATAAACTTGTTCTCGAAAAGTCATTAACGGCATTATAACAAATTCTTAATTAAATTGATTAAAATTTTAACAATATTTGTTATACCCTAATTCTGCAGAATATTGGAATAAACTACACAAGGGGATGATCTTGTCGTATAATCTGAAAATAAGGCCCTATCGTCTATCGGCTAGGACACAGCCTTCTCAAGGCTGGAAGCGGAGTTCGATTCTCCGTAGGGTCACAATATAAAAAGTTCCTAGTTCACTGGGAACTAGGAACTTTTTATATTTAATGCTATTATTTCACCGTGAAAGAAAAAACATCTGAAAAAATACTCGAATACATAAAAAAGAAAGGACAGGCTTCAGGCAACGAACTGACTCATCATTTTAACATTACCTCACGAGCTATTCGAAAACAACTAAGCTCTATGCTTGAGGAAGGTTTGATATACAAAATAGGAAGACCGCCAAAAGTCTTTTATCTTCTTGCTGAAGACAAGATAAAAAAGGAAAAAAATACGGTTGATGAAAAGACCAAGAAAGTTATTGATGATAATTTTCTCAACATCACGCCATCAGGAGAAAGACAGGAAGGATTTGAAGGCTTTATAAGTTGGTGCCTCAAAAGAAAAGACCCTCTTGAGAAGACCGCGAAGGAATACATTGAAACTCTCAAGAAATATAAACCATATAAAAAGGATGGACTGATAAACGGAATGTACAAACTGAAAGGAACTTTCCCCGATACATCTGTAAACAAGCTTTTTTATCTTGATTTCTACAGTATTGAACGCTTTGGTAAGACCAAGCTCGGACAACTTTTACTCTATGCCAAGCAGAGTCAAAATCGAGGATTGATAAAAGAATTAGTAGACCAAATCCGTCCTCAAATAGCAGAATTAATAAAGAAGTACAAAATTGATGCTGTAGGATTTATCCCACCTACGGTCAAGCGAGAAATACAACTTATGCGAGAGCTTGAGCGACAGCTCCATCTTACCACCCCTAAGATTTCGTTGGTCAAAGTAAAAACTCCTGTCATCGTCCCGCAAAAAACTCTCAACAAGCTTGAGGATCGTATAGAGAACGCTAAAAGAACGATTGTGGTAGATGAAATAAAAAAATTTAAGACTATCTTACTTATAGATGACGCCTTGGGTTCAGGGGCCACCATAAATGAGACGGCGAAGAAAATTAAAAATCAACAAGTGGCAGATACCATTATTGCCCTATCTATTACTGGAAGCTTTAGTGGTTTTGAGGTAATTAGCGAGGTGTAACAACCATAGCAAAGTGGCCCCGTAGGGTCACGAAATGTTGTATAATTACCCCTTATTAAGCTTAAGAATACAAACATGATAGATCCAAAAAAAGTAGATATGAACCAACTGCCAAAAAAATTTGTAGACGGGGCAATTGGTGCTCATGGTAGAGATCTTTTCTCTTTTGCATTTACTTCTGGAAACAACCTTGATTCTTTTGCTACAACTCCACAAATTATGAAAAGTATATCTATTTGGTTAAATGAGCAAATACAAAATTACGAAAAACAATTTGGAGAAATAGATATGAAGCCTGCAAGAGTACAAAGCCCTATTCAAATGGCTGATTTAAAGAATCCAGAAGATGATAAATAGTATTTTAATAAAACTTAAAACTACAACGCCGTTGGAGGTGGTAGTTCCCTATCCGGAGGGATGTCGTAGTAATTTATAAGAAATTTTGTAATGTCCATAAAGCTTTCTGTTAGAGTTTCTGAAGCGAATCTGACATTTTTAGGGTAATAGGTGAAGAGGAATACTAAAAACTCTGGTTCATAAGATGGGAAGTATCCAAAGAAGGAGTGTAAGTAACGGTCATCGTAGTATCCGCCAGACTTGGCTATTTGCGCCGTGCCCGTCTTGGCGGCAATGCTATATTGGTCAAGTCTTACTCTACCATAACTAAGAGAGCGATCTACCACTTCTGTAAGCATCCGCGATATTTCCACCGAAGTTTCTGGTTTGAGCACTCGCACCCGCTCTTCTTCTGTTGGATAATTAATTTGTTTTGTCGGTCCAAGTTTATATCGAACCTCTTTGACCAAATGAGGCGTGATCAAAGTGCCACCATTAGCCAGGGCAGAAAGTGCCCGCACTGTATTTATCGGTGTCAGGGCGATACCTTGTCCGAATGATGCTTGGGCGGCTTCTAGATCACGTCCAGAGCGAAGATTGGACACCAAGGACTTGCCTTCATTTGGCAAATCTATACCAGTAGTAGTATCGAGGCCAAAGCTAAGCATGCTGTTGCTAAACTTCGTACTTCCCACACGCGAGACGACGAAGGCTGCTCCTGTGTTGAGAGAGTTATTAAGTACCGTCTGCATTGAAAGATTAGAACCATGGGACTTGCCATCATAATTGCAAAAAGTTTTTTTATTGAGAGTGAGACAACCAGCGTCATTATAAGTAGTTTTGGCCGTGACAGCAGAAGAGTCGAGGCCAATGGCCATAGTCAAAGCTTTTATAATTGAGCCCATTTCATATCTATCTTCCACCAATTTATTTCTAAAGACGTCCGGATTCCCCACACTTTGTGGAGTATTGGGATTAAAGGTTGGGGTGAGGGCCATAGCATATATTTCTCCAGTTTTCGGGTCGATAATTATGCCACCGGTGAAGTCAGAGGAATATTTTTCTGTTACTTTTTCTAACTCACTTTCAAGAAATGCCTCCACAGAAGGCTCTATGGTTGTGACTATGTTTCCCTCCAAACTCTCTTCATCACTGACTGCTTTTTTTATGTTAGAAAAAATTTCAGCAAAGAAATTTACAAAGACACCATCCCCGCTTCTACTAAGGACGGGTTCGTAGAAACGCTCCAGTCCATAACGCCCGGCGAATTCGTCTCCACTGTAGCCCATAAGTCCAATAATATGGGCCGCGGTTGTTTCACCCGGGTAGGCTCTCCAGCGTTCTTTGGCCACAGAGAGACCAGAGATTTTTAAGGCTTTTATTTTCTCCGCTTCCTCCAAAGGCAATCTTCGCGCCAGCTCTTCATACGGGTCACTTTGTTTATGGGCTTTGGCGAGGAGAACCTCTTTCTCTATAGGAGTTATGTTATTTATTTTTTCATAAACACTTTCCAAATCAATATTTTTCCCTAGAATATTTGGATTTATGTGCAAGATGAACCCAGTTTTCGTACTCCCTGCCGGCACCTCCACGCCCTCTCTAGAGGTGAAATAAATACTTCCACGGTCAAAGTAGTTTACTCCAGCAATATATTGCTGTTCCGCTCTTGCCTTATAGTCTTCTCCCGATACTATTTGTACAAAATAGAGCCTAACTACTAATAAGAGAGCAAAAAGAAATACAAAAATTGATAGCAGTCGCAGTCTATTTTGTATTCCGCGCATGGTTATTATCTATCAAGAGTGTTGAAAGAAAGAGCCGTTCCCCGATTGCGAGATACATAGAGGGGGTCCTTAATTTCTTTAAAGCCGTGATTATAGGCCAGTTCCAGAGTAATATTGTTTTTAAGTCCGATGTAAGCAAATTCTAATGAGTCCAAATTTGTTGATATTTCTGATATCTGCCTTTCTAAACTTTGTCTCTCGGCAATATTTCTAGCGATGGCGTTTATAGAATAAATGTAGACAAAGAGAGATAAGACAGAGACCGCAGTCAGAGTCCAAAAAAGGCGAACTCTATTGTCGTATGAAATTGTCTTTATTTTATTTCTCATATTTTTTCAATAACTCGTAATTTGGCACTACGCGAACGCGGATTCTCATCTATTTCTTCCATGCTTGCCGTGATTGGTTTATTGCCTCTGGCGCTGTAGAGACTTGTTACTCTTTTAGCTAAACCCAAGCCTACTTTGTCTCGGAAGAAGTTTTTTACTATTCTGTCTTCCAAACTATGGAACGATATCACCACAAATCTTCCATTGGCATCGAGAGCCTTAAATCCTTTTTCTAGGCCAATCTCTAAATTGGTAAGCTCCTCATTTACTGCAATACGAAGCGCTTGGAAAGTTTTTGTGGCTGGGTGAATTTTGTCACGAAAGCTTCGTGGTTTGACCTTGAGCACCGCCTCTACTAGCTCGAATGTGGTTTCAAACGGTTTGATACCCCTTCTTCTCACTATTTCTTCGGCAATCTTTCTCGAGTCCCTCTCTTCTCCAAAGCCGTGTAGGACTAGCTCAATGGCGTGCTGGTCCCAGGAGTTCAGTAAATCTTTGGCTTTTATACCCTCATTGGACATTCTCATATCTAACGGTTCATCTCTAAGAAAAGAGAATCCCCTACCGGAAGTCTCGAGTTGATCCGAGGAGAGGCCTAAATCTAGAAGGATGGCATCTACTTTACGGACTTCAAGTTCCTCAAGCACTTTGTCCAAGTGACGAAAGTTTTCTACTCTTATCTCTATATTCAATTTTTCTCTGACTCTTTTGACCGCCTCTGGGTCACGATCTAAACCGATAATCCTTGTTGTGGGAAAGCGCCGCAACACCTCCTCACTATGTCCCCCTCCACCCAGTGTGCCGTCTAAAAAAATCTCACCGTCTTGAATATCGAGAGCCTCAATACTTTCTTGTAAAAGAACAGGTTTATGCTTGTCTAGCATAGCGCAAGCGACGTTAGGCATACTCCGATTCAAGTTTTCTTCTATAAGTTGTCCAGCGTTTCTCATTCCAGATTTCCACTCTGTCGTGAACGCCGGTGATGACAATCTGATTCTTGAGCCCTGCAAATTCCCGCAAGAATTCTGGGATAAGAATCCTACCTATAGAATCAATCTCGATTTCAGATGCGCCAGAGAAGGTAAATCGCGCGTAACGATGATCACTCTCTATGTGACCAAGTTTCTTCACCTCTTCCGAGATGGAAACCCAAGTCTTGTGGGGATAGAGAGAGAGGCAGTGATCTTTACCACGGGTGACAACGACACGCTTCCCAAGCCCGTTACGAAATTTGGCTGGTAAAGAGAAACGATTTTTCTCATCAGCTGTATGTGTGTACTCTCCGATAAACATTTTTTTATTCTTATCCGTTTTACGGTGTTACCACTATTTCCCACCTGACTGCAAGTATATCCCACTAGCCTCCACACTACTATCCTTGTTATCCACTTTTTATCCACACCTATCAATAAAAACCCCCTCTTTTTACGAGAGAGTTTTAGGAAAAAATGCCTAGTTTATTAAGCTTTTTATAGGTCTAAGACAGCCTTTTTTGCATTAGATTGGATAAAAGATTTACGTGACGGAACGTCCGAACCCATGAGGGTATCGAAGATATGGTCCGCTTCCCTAGCATCTTCAACAAAAATTTGTTTAAGAATTCTTGCTTGTGGATCCATCGTTGTTTCCCAAAGTTGTTCCGCGTTCATTTCTCCAAGACCTTTATAACGTTGGATGTCAGAATCTTTTGTCATTTTTTCATCACGCTCTTTATCAGAATAAGCGTAAGAGATTGCTTTACCACTTTTTATTTTATAAAGAGGGGGTTGCGCGATGTAGACATAACCCGCATCAATAAGTGGGCGGAAAAATCTATAGAGAAGAGTTAATAGAAGTGTACGTATGTGTGCACCGTCAACATCAGCATCGGTTGCGATAATAATTTTGTGATAACGAAGTTTTGAAATATCAAAGGTGTCTCCTATGGCTGTTCCGAGGGCGACTACTAAGTTTTTTATTTGCTCGCTTCCCAACATACGATCAAGGCGAGCTCGTTCTATATTTAATATCTTGCCTCGTAGTGGCAGTATCGCTTGGGTGTGTCTGTCCCTCCCTTGCTTAGCGGTACCTCCTGCAGAATCTCCTTCCACAATGAAGAGCTCGGACTCCTCTGCAGACTTTGATGAGCAATCTGCAAGTTTACCAGGCAGGGTCATACCCTCAAGAGCGCCTTTGCGCAAGACAGAATCCTTAGCAGCCTTAGCCGCCTTGCGCGCTTTGAGAGCAAGAACCACCTTCTGGATAATGCTTTTTGCGCTGTCAGGATTTTCTTCTAGGAAAGCCGAAAAAGCATCTCCAAAGACAGTTGTCACCATACTTTGTGCCTCAACGCTACCAAGTTTTGATTTAGTCTGACCTTCAAACTGTATTTCTCTAAGCTTTATCGAAACAACAGCCGTGAGTCCTTCTAAGACGTCATCTCCGGTCAAATTATCCTCCTTTTCGCTTATAAGATTGTTTTTACGAGCGTAAGTGTTCAGGCTTCTGGTTAAAGCAGTTTTGAAACCAGTAATATGAGTACCTCCCTCGGAGTTATAAATATTGTTTGCGAAAGGCAAGATGTGTGAAGAGATATCATCTATATATTGGAGGGCCACTTCTACGGTCTCGTATTCATTACCGTTAGCCGCTTTCTCCACATAAAAAATATTTTTATGAATCGGTTTAGTGTGTTCGTTTTCAAATCGCACGAGAGAGACGAGGCCACCTTCAAAAAAGAAAGACATAGAGGGCACCTCCAATCCCAACTCTCGCATATAAAATACTTTTTCTTTCTCCGCATTGCTAGATGCCTCACGAGCATCAAGGATTGATATCTTCAGGCCCTTCACTAGATAGGCCTGCTGACGGAGGTGGTTTACTAGGCGTTCAAAAGAGAAGTTAGTATCCGGGAAAATAGCCGGATCTGGTTGAAAAGTAATGATGGTGCCGTGGAGCCCAGATGCCCCCACTTTTTTGACAGAAGCTTTTTTCTTACCCTGACTATACTCCTGAACATAAACTCCCCCATCTCTATGCACCTCTGCCTTGCAATATATAGAAAGCGCGTTTACTACAGAACCACCAACGCCGTGCAGACCTCCGGATATTTTGTATCCATCACCGCCAAATTTCCCCCCAGCGTGGAGGGTGGTCATAATGGTCTCTAGAGCAGAGACTTTTGTCTGTTTGTGTATATCGACAGGGATGCCTCGACCGTTATCTACCACTCGTACGCGATTGTCAGGCATAAGAGTAATTTCTATATCATCAGCGAAGCCACCCATGGCCTCATCACGCGAGTTGTCGAATATTTCCGTTACGAGATGGTGCAGACCATCAGGTCCGGTGGTGCCAATATACATACCGGGACGCTTTCGTACCGGTTCTAGACCCTCTAAAACTGTGATGGATTCTGCGCTGTAAGTCCCCTTGCTTTTATCCTGTTTGGCTGGTTTCGGCATAGCTATTTATCAACCCATTTTAGCATAAATAGGCCTAAAAAGAAAGGTCTTTTTACCGGGAACCTGCCTGCGCAGGCAGGTTAGACCCTCCGTATTTCAGCGCTAAAATTGGTAGTAGTTTTATCCTCTAACTCAGTATGTAAGGTGTTAACTTCTGTGTTGGTTAGTGTTTTATCGAGACTTCTATAAGTGATGCGAAAAGTGTAACTTATCTTCCCTTCCCCGAATTTTTTCGTATCTTCATATTTATCTAGGAGGAGCACTTCTTCCGCCAAATCACCTAAGTGGTCACGAATTAAATCAAAGTAGTCGTTAGGCACAAAATCTTTGTTAACTATAAAAGAGATGTCACGTACTACTGGTGGGAACTTAGAAACCTCTTTAAATTTATTGCCAAGTTTCAATTGCTTTCTAACTCTCTCATCTCCTGACCAGAGTAGTCGAATATCTGGTAAGTTTATAGACGCTATAGCCAAACGTTCAAGTCCAAAGCCGAAAGCCCAGCCGTTATAATTACTTAGTCCGAAGTTTGCTAAAACACTTTTACGAGGTAATCCGGAACCAAGCATCTCCATCCATTGGCCGTTAATCTTAGCCTCCATTTCAAAACTCGGGTCAGTATAAGGGAAATTATGGTCATAGAAACGAAATTCTACTTTGTCCCCAAAGATACCTTTAGCAATTTCGCTCAAAACATTTTTTAGGTCTTCTGGAGTAACTATTTGTTTTTCATCAGGTGCAAGGTAGAGGCCACCTATCTGGTGGAAAACGTTCATATGTTTTCTATCTATCTCATCTTTGCGATAAACTTTGCCGAAACAAATTGCCCCGAAAGATTCTTTGTTTGCGATCTTCTCTCTTATCGACGGATGATTTAAATAGTAATACCAAAAGACAGTGTCATGAGTCCTAAGTACGTGTTTCTCATCTGCATAGTAGGTGTCAGATTTACTTCTGGCAGGATGACCTTCTGGCATATTAAACAAGTCAAACAAAATATCGGTGGAGATAATCTCTGGAATTTTTATAACATCAAAGCCCTTGAGACTCTTAGTTTCTAGTGTGCGCTTCACAATCTCATGAAGAGGACTATCTGCAGTCCGTGCCAAATCGGGCATCTCTAAAAAACGCTTTAAACGCTCTGATTCCGAGTCACTTTTACCCTCAAGCCCTTTACGGAGCTTCTCTTCCTCCTCTGATTTTATAATTATATTTTCTGACATTATGCTATATGGTATGGTATAGTGAGCTTTATCGCAAATGATGGAAATCACAGCACTTGTCCTATACGTGACTCTTTTTATCTCGCTTTTCTTTGAGGTTTTTCTACTCATCACCTATCTTGAAGTGCGAGAGGAATTGAGCCTAGAGAAACTTCTTGATAAAAATATCAAGCAGTTTCCGACCACAACCATCATTGTGCCTTGTTTTAACGAAGAAAAGACTCTCTCTGCCACAATTCACTCCATCCTCAATCTTGATTATCCGAAAGATAAACTCTCTCTTATTTTAGTTGATGATGGCTCCACTGATGGGACAGCGGAAGAATTAAAAAAATTTAGTAATAATTCACAGATTAGAATTTTTTATAAAGAAAATGGCGGTAAACACACCGCCCTAAACTTCGCCCTTGAACAAGTGAAGAGTGATCTAGTGGGTTGTTTAGATGCAGATTCCTTTGTTAACCCGGACGCCCTTAAGAAGATCACTCCTTTTTTTGATGACCAAAGTATTATGGCTGTGACCCCCTCTATAAAAGTTTTTGAACCCAAGAGTGTTTTACAATATGTTCAGAAAATCGAGTACAGTTGGGGTATATTCTTGCGTCGAATGCTCTCTTCTCTTGGTGCCCTTTATGTCACACCGGGACCGTTTTCTATCTTTCGTACTAATATCTTTAAAGAAATAGGCGGTTATCGTCATGGACATCACACGGAAGATTTAGAGATGGCTCTGCGTATGCAGAAGAATCATTACAAAATCGTTAATTCACACGGCGCGCATGTTTATACTATTGCCCCAATTAACTTCTCTGCTCTTTATAAGCAAAGAGTGCGTTGGACTTACGGATTTTTAAATAACGCAATAGACTATCGCGAAATGTTTTTCAATAAAAAATACGGTAATATTGGCTTCTTTATTCTACCTATCGCCACGGTTTCTATATTTTTCTCCATATATTTATTTGGCAACATACTCTGGAATGTCTCGACTAAAATTTCAGACCTTTTTGTTAGATTTCAAACAATTGGATTCAATTTAAATCTTTCTTCTATAAACCTTGACTGGTATTTTCTTAATACCAGCACGGTTTCTATTTTAACTATTACGACTTTAGCTCTTACTTTAGTTATCATGTACCTATCCTTAAAACTTTCTGAAGGCAAGTTTAAGTTCTCGCGCGGTATCTTGTACTACATGCTTCTCTACGTCTTTTTAGTCCCCTTCTGGCTTTTAAAGGCTTTATTTAGTACGGTTTTTAGAAGGAATGTAAGTTGGAGATAATACCTCTATGATAGATTCAAAAAAATACATCATCACCTTTCTCATTACGGCCGTTATCTTTGGCACAGCTATTTTTATCAGCAATGCTTTGGGTGAAAAAAAGCTCGAAGATGTTAAGTCTATTGAGGATCGTGTTGCTCTGGATATTCTCTCCTCGGAAACACAGTTTGCCTTACTAGAAGAAACTTCCTGCAAAGATCTTGGTCCCGGGTTTCTCTCTAAAGAACTTGGTTCTCTTGGAGAGAAACTAGCTTATGGTGATAATCAAACAGAACTTAATAACGACAATTTAGAATATTTAAAACGTTCTTACTTCCTGCTTGAGATCAAGGACTATCTTTTGATGAAACGTCTTACTGAAAAATGCGGCATTGAACCGACCTTTATCTTATATTTTTATTCGGTTGAAGAGTCTTGCGAAGATTGCGAAAAGATGGGTTACGTACTCACCTCCCTAAGAGATAAATATCCAGATCTTAGGGTCTATTCTTTTGACTACAACTTTGATGTTGGCGCTATAAATACCCTCATCTCTATTTATAAGGTTGAACCGAATCTGCCTGCTTTTAGTATTAACGGCCAACTATATTACGGTTATCATTCGGTCGAAGATCTTGAAGAGCAGGCACCTGCTCTTCAAGATCTAGCTCTACGGGCCAAAGCGCTGGAGACAGCCACCGCCTCCTCTTCCTCTCAAGAAACGGAATAGTTCTTAAAGATTTAACTTAATCGACAATTGCGTTTATTTCCCCACCAAAGACTTTAGAGGCTTGTTTTACATATTCGACTATATTTTCTTTAAAAAATTGCTTATGTTGTTTTTGAATTTGCGAGATTACATAGTATCCAATTGCCATCATTGCTCCGTAATCAGCGTTAAGGGGTAATGGTATGTATAATCGGTTTTCTGGTTTGCCCCAAGTTTTGTTTTCCTCACCGAAACTGATAAACAATTCATCAGACGGCACCACAGTTACTGCATGCTTCATATACTCACTTGTCTCAACGTCCCGTGCAATTCTCCTGCCAAATAATTCAATGAATTTTACTTGGAGCATTCTAATAATTCCTGAAAATCGTGTCGGTACGATGAGAAAGTACTTATCATATCTCGAGAGATCTGGCATGGTGAGTGTCTCAATACGTTCCCGAATAAAATTTTGAATATCTTGTGCATCTTCATGAGTTTTTCCAAGAATCATACCCATATAAGTTGAGGTATTGTATGTATAGGGTTCTCTATTTTTAGGAAAAATATATTCATCATAAGAATGTTTTTGGTCAAGCTCCCCGTGGGTGGAAGAACAGGGTGTGTTTGTTATTAGGGTAGTGTGTTTTTTATATTCTTTTACACATTTTGCTACTATTAATGCGTGTTTTTCTCCAGAAGCTGATACGAGAATAACGCCATCTATACTCGGTATATGTTTCAATTTCTTTTCGTAGTTACTTTCTGAAGCAAATATTGCGTTTCTGTCTTCAAAGATAATTCGCCCAGTCGCTTCAGCATTGCCAGAACCAATTACAAGCGGAAGTTTGTATTTCAGGGTATCTAATGTAGGCAATACTTGTTTTTGAAAAAGCTCCAGCGCGCCCAAGACCGCTATGTCCAAGTCGGGGATAGTGTCCAGATTAAATGTATTAAGAATATCAATGTTTTTGTAGTTCATAACAGTTTGCGGTCATTATATCTTATGTCCGCCGAAAATGGCGCGAAGCGTGGAAAGAATTTTTCCGGTAAATGTCGGTTTTTTTCTTGATTGTACACGAAAGAGATAGGAATCTTTTATGACAGGGGTAGGGATGCCCAGTTCTTTTGCGGTCTGTACCGTCCACTCTCCTTCACCAGTATGGGCGACAGCGCTAGACGCTTTCCTTAAGTCATCGCCATATTGTTTAAATCCCTCTTCTAGCCACCCAGTAAGTCGCGAAGTAATAATGCTGTTTTGATTATATACTTTGGCCACCTCTTTTAAACGAAATTTGAACGGCGCTTCTTTGAGTATTGCAAAACCTTCCGCGAGTGATTGCATCATGCCATACTCAATACCGTTATGAATCATTTTTGCGAAGTGCCCAGCTCCAGTCTTACCCATATAGCCCGAGCTTGTATCCGACATTGCCTCAAAAATTGATTTACTTTTTTCATACATCTTTTTATCGCCTCCTACCATAATGGCAAATTTCCCAAGCTCAATGGAAATTGGTCCACCAGAGACACCAACATCAAGAAAGTGAATTCCTTTTGATTTCAATCGCTTTCCTCTCCGAATGGAATCCTTATAAAAAGAATTGCCACCGTCAATTACGGTATCACCCTTTTTAAGTAATTGTGCGAGGCCATTTTGGGCAAATAAGACTTCATCTACGGCTTTTCCCGCCGGCACCATAAGCCACACGGTTCGCGGAACAGAAAGTTTCTTCACAAATTCTTGAAGAGAGTATGAGCCGACAATGCCTTCCTTCTCAAGTTCTCTTGTAGAATTTGGCGACTTGTTAAATCCCACTACTCTCATTTTTTTTATATTTAACCGTTTGGCAATATTGGCCCCCATTTTTCCTAAACCGATAATGCCAATTTCCCCGACATCTTGAGGTTGATATTCTGCTAAAGGCACTAGACCGTCCTTCCAGCCATTGATAATTGGGTCAGTAAATTTCCAAGAAGCTAGGACCTCGTCCGAAGAGATAAATAATGTTTGGTCACCTTCCATGGCCGCGTTAATAATTTTTGCGTACTCTTCCACATACTGAACCTTTGTTTCTTTTTCATAGAGAAAGAAGGAGAAAACTCTCTCTTCAATAATCTTTTCAAACCCGGGTTTTTTCGTCCAAAAATGGATAACGACCTCATCATTTGGTTCAAGACGAAAAACAATTCTATTAGGAGCATGTGGACCTTCCTCACACAGAAGACACACATTTGGGTGCTTTAGCGTCAAAATGATTTCTTTGCGCGATTCTCCCATACGCTTTCCAGCCTCCATGTATATGGGAATTCCTTTCCAGCGGGGATGGAGAAATTCCGTTTTAAGGGAAAAATAAGTTTCTGTTTCAGAATTAGGATTCACCCCCTTGATGTTCTTATAACCAGCATGTTGAGCCCTAAAAGTGTCTTTGCTTAAGGTTTTATCATTCCACGGTATGAGTGTTTTTAAAACGGTCGCTCGGTTTTTTCTAATGCTACTGGTGGTCATACCGGTGGGATATTCCATGGTAATCGCCGCAAGCATAGTAAGAAGATGATTTTGCCCAACATCGCGAAGAGCTCCGATGGAATCATAGAAGCTACCCCTATCCTCAACACCAAGAGATTCAAGCAGTCGGATATCAATCCGCTCAATCATAGTGTTATCCCACGCATTTTCAAAAAGATTATTTGAGAAACGAAAGTTTTCTATTCCCTGAATAATTTCTTTAAATAAATAATGGTCAATCCTATAAATTTGCTCCTCTTTGAAGTAGGTGGAGAGGAGAGATTGTAGTTTTTGCGCGCTTCGGAGATCTGTCCCAAACGGTTTTTCAATCAAAATACGGCTCCACCCCAACTTTCCCCCACAGGGGATATTAAGTTCCACTAGAGCGAGATTTTTAAAGATAGACTCGTATGAAGAAGGCGGTACGGCAAGATAAAAAAGTTTATTGGCGCACATATTCCAACCGCTTTCTATCTCGGCAATGCGATCCGAGAGGAATTGAAAAGCTTTTGTATCCTCAAATGTTCCTGTTTGATAGGTAAAAAGTTCAAAGAAACTGTTAATTTCTTTATCTTCTATTTTTGAATCCCCATGTTTTTTTACCGCTTCCAAAATCAAGTCCTTAAATTCTTTATCCGAAAACTCCCTTCGCGAAAAACCTATGACAGACAGGCGTTTGGGCAGGCGACCACGTTGAAATAAATGCCAAAGAGATGGAATAATTTTCTTGGTTGCCAAATCTCCAGTCACACCAAAAATAGTCAAGATAGATGGGACATTTTTTATGTTTTCATTATTCATTTTTCTAATATACTTGTTATATAAGCAACCCAAACATCTGAAAAATATACCCGATAACAATAAACACGATACCAACAATACTTGTAGCCCTCTCCTTTTTCATCTCACTTATGACGCGAGAATCAATCGCTCGTTCTTCGCGCGCGCGAGTATGCACCCGAAGCACCGTATAGGCAATCAGAATCGTTCCAATGACATCAAGAGTAATTCCTATAATTAGCATGTGATATGGCTTTGTCTGATACTCGGTTTTCTCCCTCTTATCTCTTCAGTTTTTATCAATAAGAGAGAGTCTCTGAGTACCAGCAGACGTAGTACTTCGTAATTATTTGCACTTACGCACCGCAGGTATGTGCTCCGTTCCCTCCTTGGCAGGCGAGACATACGTCACTAGTATCTTTTTTATCATGATTATGACCATCTCCGTCCTTATGTCCCTCACCGTGAGTATGCTCACCTTTACCAGTCTGGCACGCCACACATACATTAGATGCAACTTCTTTCCTTTCAGCGCCACAGCAGGTACCCGGAGTATCTTTTGATACAGAACCACACATCGCACATTTATATTCTTTGTTCATATTTCTCCTTAATTATATTAATTTTTTCTAATTGTTATTTGATTTCTACTACTGTCTGTTTTCTTTCATTAATTGTGCTAAACGAATCGGCATCATAAAGAGAAGAAAGGCAATTGCAAGAAGTGCTAATAAAATCCCCGTAAGAATTTTACCGACTCCGATTAATTTTAATCTCAATAACTCCGATGGATAATTTTGAATTTGAACAAGTTTTTGATTAAGCTCCGAACCGGTTACTGCCGCCTCACGCTCTACTTTAGAAAGAGTGAAATACTCTTGTTGGAGCGCGTGGAATTTCGGCTCTTCTACTCTCACTTGATTTTGCAGACTGACTCCTTGCCACGCAAATGAGAGGGCAGAAATAATCAGAATCAAAAGAACAAGTATCGGCATCATCATTGATTTCATGTTTTGCATATATTTTTTAATTAATTATTATTTTGATTTCTTAGGTTTTAATGTCCATCTTCTTCGATCGCATATTTTATGATATCCATGTTACAGCTTTTATTTTTTTTGCACCACGCCTCGCATTTCTTAGCAGTTTCCTCATCGTGATATTTCATCTTGCACTCACTGCAAGTGTAGACTACGTGGTAGCTTTGATTTATTGTTTTTGCCATATTCTACTTGAATAGTGTTTGGTTGATTATTTTTTTAATTCTTGGATCTTCTATCTTTGGCTTATAGCACATCATCTGCCCCTTTTTTTCACTCTCAACGATTCTCGACATCTCAAGTATCCGCAGGTGTTGTGATACTGCCGATACTGAAATGTCCAGAACATTAGCAAGATCACTAACACACATTTCCCCCTCTTCGACAAGAAGTTTGATAATAAGAAACCGATTCTTATCTCCGAGCAAACTAAAAATTTCGACCAAGGGATTTTTCTGCCCCCTTAAAGTTTCTTTTATTCTTGATATTTCTGTTACTTCTAACATGTTTAAGTATTTGCGTTAACGCTTAAATACTACCCCTATAGATAATCATAGTCAAATTTGTATCTGTGGATAACTTATCTACCCGTGCGTATACCCTGCTCTAACCAAAGACTCCAATTCTGGAGCCACCTCCCGGGCTTGAACCGGGGACCTTTACTTTACAAAAGTATTGCTCTACCAACTGAGCTAAGGTGGCTTAACCCTCTTACTTTACCTTTTCTTCGGTGTTTTGAGAACCTTGTTCATAAACATCATGTATCTCACCATTACCCTTCTCAACATCAGACATATTTTTGAAAAATTCCGACATACCGTCTTGCTTTTTCAGAAGCTTTGAATCTCTCATGTTATCCGCGTATTTTCTTCTCTTTTCCTCAAGAAAGGAGATTATTTTGTTTAATGTGTTTCGAGTGTGTATTGGAATGCGTTTTTTAAAGAAAAATATCACCCCCTCTTTTCCTTCATAATAGAGACGAACCACTTTATGATAAATTTCTCTTGTGTAAATATCTCCTTTTGATATCGCTCTGGTGATGAAAAAAAGTTTCCTCCGCTTCGCTTCCAGTCCCTTTACGGTTATAAGTAATATGATAGCTAGACCGGAAATGATAAATATGACTATTAAAGTCATGATGTCGAGAATTATTTGTTAATCTAGAGAAAAACGCACGAACTGTCCTATTTCAATACGTTCTCCAAACTTCTGTATGGTGTTGTTAATTAGGTCGCTTATTTTAAGCCCAGGATCTTTGATATAAGGTTGTTCGAGAAGGGTAAGAATATCTATAGGATACATAGCCGCGATGTGCATACCAATATCTTTTGCCACAGATTTAAATTCAGGATTCTTGGCCACGAAATCCGTCTCACAGAGTAATTCAAGCATTACTCCGACTCTGTCTCCCGTATGAATGTAGGAGCTAACTACACCGGCTCCTAAGGTACGGGTACCCTTCTTGGCTGCGATTTCTGCCCCCTTAGCCTTTAAAATGGCTATAGCTTTCTCTTTATCTCCACTTGCTTCCTCAAGCGCTTTTTGGCACTGCATTATAGAAAGACCGGTTTCCTCTCGTAGGGATTTTATTTCTTCTACAGTAATCATATTTATGATTGTACTATCTTATCAGTTTCCTTTAGTGCTTCCTCTCGGCCTTTTTTATAAGCAATTACAATCTCTTTCAGTATAAAGGAAATACTTTGTCTAGAGGAATCATTGGCTGGAATAACGTGGTCAAGCTTATACAAATTGGAGTCTGAACTTGCGAGAGCGATAGTAGGGATACGCATTTTTCGTGCCTCCTCAACCGCGATGTGTTCTTTCTTAGGGTCTACCACTACGAGAAACTTTGGTAGAGCTTTGAGCTGATGAAGACCTCCAAAATAGATTGTGAGTTTATCAATATCGCGATCAATCAATAGTCGTTCCTTTTTGGTATATTTACCGAGTTCTCCAGATTCTCTTTGTGTAGTTAATTCTTCAAGTTTTGCTATACGTTTCTTTATTTCAGGGAAATTTGAAAGTGTGCCACCAATCCAACGGCCGGCGACATATGGCATTTCTAGTTCTTTGCCCGACCTTTCGACAGCTTCTCGCGCCTCACTTTTGCCTCCAACCCATAGGCCAAGGATCCCCTCCTTCCCCTTCCCCTCGACGAAAGCGAGCACCTTCTCTAATTCTTTACTAGTCTTTTCTAGGTCGAATATTTCAAGATTGTTTTTTATCCCCAAGATAAAAGGTTTTACAGATGGGTGTCTACGAGACTTTACAAATCCGAAGTGAGCCCCGGCAGAAAAAAGAGCGTCTATTACGCCAGTTTTTGTCGTTTTTAAGGTGTCGTCTGTTTTTTCCACAGTTGGTCAAGTTTATCAGAAAGAGGGCTCTTATACAACAGCCTCGTCTGCTTCTTTAAGAGCGGTTAGCATTGCCTCCATGTCCCCTTTTAAAATCTTTTCAATGTTGTGCCAAGATTTTTTTATACGATGGTCTGTGATCCTGTCTTGGAGTACGTTATATGTACGAATTTTCTCTGAACGGTCTGCTGTGCCTATCTGACTTTTTCTATTTGCAGAATACTTGGCCACCTCTTCTTCCTCCTTTTTTGCCTCGAGTTTGGCAGTGAGGATGCTCATCGCTTTCTCGCGGTTTTTCAACTGGCTTCTTTCAGCGGTAGAACGCACATCTATACCTGTTGGTTTGTGAATAATTCTAACAGCGGTCTCAACTTTGTTAACGTTTTGTCCACCGGCCCCGCCTGAACGAGAGGTTTCTATCTCCAGATCAGAAGGTTTGATTTCTATCGTCGTTTTTTTGCGCACTGGCAGGATGGCGACAGAGGCGGTAGAGGTGTGCACTCGCCCCATTTTCTCTGTTTCAGGGATTCTTTGGATGCGATGAACGCCTGTTTCAAAACGTAGTTTATCATAGGCCCCTTGTCCATGCATCTCGATAGCAATATCTTTGTATCCCCCTAGAGAGCTTCCTGAAACATACAGAGTCTGTGTGCTCCAGTTTTGTAGACCAGCATAGAGGGTGTACATGTTTGCTAAATTTCTAGCGAAGAGAGCGGCCTCTTCGCCACCAGTACCGGCGCGTATTTCTAAAATGATTTCGTTTGGAAACTCTTCTGTTTCCACATTTTCATTTTCTTTCTTTTTTTTCCACTCTTGCCAATCCATTACTTCTTAGCCTTAGCTCTTTTTTGTTTGAAACGTTCTACTCTACCCGCGGTATCAAGTATTTTTTCCTGACCAGTATAAAAAGGATGTGTAGCAGAAGATATTTCCACCATGAAAACTGGATACTCTTTCTTATCTATCTTTGCTTTGGCTGTCTCACTTGTTTTAACAGTAGAATTAATAATAAATTCTGTATTGTCAGAATTATCAATAAACAAAACCGGTCGGTAATTTTGGGGGTGTATATCTTTCTTCATTTACACCAGTATATCAGCAAATTAGAGGTTCTGCAAGAAATCTATATCTCGTTGGATGATGGCCGCCCTCTCCATCACCCTATTGCCATAGCTTAAACCCACATTTGCTTTACCATTGGTATAACAAGTTTTTCCAGAGTAGTAACGGCAAGCGGCGGTACGCTCATTGGTCCAGTCTTGACTACTTGCTCCCAGGTCACCAAGAAATACTGACGAAGCTGTAATAGCATCAGATGGTTCCCATGGATCTGGAGTATTTTTGCTCGTGGCATTACTTATTTTATTTTTAAGCAAATTCCAAGTGGAAGGAATAAATTGCGCCGGCCCCATAGCCCCTCCGTATCCCACTACACCAGATATAGGACAAGAGACGCGAGTATTTAGGGGGTCACGTCCCAAAGAGCTCAATATTGTCTGAAGCAGTGGTAAATCTCTTGAAGGATGAATACCGTTTTTGAAAATGGTCCCGGTATTTACCCCCTTGGTTTCTCCGGTTGAGAGATTGGTAATAATGCATGAACCGACGTTTGCCCCGAGATTGGATTCCTGTTGGAGGATAGCGAGGACGAAGGCTGGTCTTACCCTTGTTTTGGTATTTGCCGTTTCTGCATATTGAAGGGCCGTGCCGAATGGTATGGCTACCGAGTCACGAAGAGGAAAAAGCACCGCTTTAATCTGGGCCGCTTTGGCTTGTTTGTCAGCTAATACTTGAGCATAAGTTTTCTCCTTAGTTTTATTTATTGCCAAGAGAGTCTTTTTCTCTGATTGGCTTACCTCCACTTCTTTTTTAGCAGACTCTAAAGCGGCTTTAGCCGCAGCTTCCGCTTCCTTCTTTTTATTCAACGCAGCTTTTTCTGTTTCAGTCAGAGATCTTACATTTCTTAGTTCATTAAATAGTACAGTGAGAGCCTTCTCTGCTGATGCATAAGTCTCAATATCTATAAAAAATTCCGATAGGTCATTTTCCGAGAGTATCGCTTCCACGAGAGAGTAAGAGTTAATATCATTGGTCTTACGCAAGATGTCAGCGATAGCTTCTCTACCCTTAAAAATACGAGAATCGAGTATAGAAATTTCCTTTTGTTTAGAAGCTATGTCTTTCGTTAGATTAGAGATAGCAATATTTTTACCCTTGATATTGGCTTTAGCAGCATTAATCTTGGCCGAGAGCGCCGCAATGTCTCTAGAAAAAGAGGCGCTATCCTGCTTCGTCTTGTTTAGGGTCTCTGTCCATTCGGCAATCTCTTTATTGCAGGCTTCTAATTCGGCTTCGAGTTGAGACCGACTTTTGCCAGCGATTTGGTCAGTGCAAGTGCTCTGGGCAGAACTATAATTGTAATTAAAGACACTCAAAAAACCGATAATAAATATCAAGGCGAAAACTATTTTTGATAGGTTAGGAGTGAGGCGGTTCTTTTTTATCGTCTTCATTAGTTTCTGTGGTTTCAGTTTCCTCTTCTTTACCTTTCTTCTCAACTTCTATTTGTGACAAATCAACTGGAGCTACTTCCTCCTCTTTTTCTTCACGTGGGGCTGACACGAGAGCCACTACTTCTTCTGGATTTTCTTTTAATTCTACTCCTTGAGGCAAGACAATGTCCTTGGCAAGGATCTGATCTTCGAAGTTTGAGAGACTGCCGATATCTACCTCTATGTTATGTGGCAAATCTTTAGGCATCGCAATCACTTCTAGTTCATGTATAACTTTAACGAGTATACCGCCAAGGTCTTTCACAGCTGGGGAGACGCCAATGAATTCAAGGGGTAATTCAACTTCGACTTTATGTCCCTTCTCGAACACATAGAAGTCTGCGTGGCGTGGGTTACCAGTGATAGGGTCCAAATCCACGTCTTGGATAAGACTTTCCTTGACTCCCTCTGGGGTTTCCAATGTCACTACGCTAGACTCTCCCGCTTCTCGCCACACTTTTAGAAACTCAACTTTGCCGATAGATATTGGGGTCGATGCTTCCTTTTTACCATAAAAGACTGCTGGAATTTTTCCTCCTTTTCGGACTATTTCTGGTTTTGTATGAATATCTCGCGTTTCTGCCTTTAAAGTTAGCATTCAATCATTCTACTCGATTGCGATATGATTTTCAAGATACTCTAGACTCCCGTTGACTTTCTTGCCGGGGTTAAAGATATTTAGAGGGTCAAAGATTTCTTTAGTTTCTCTAAATAATTCCAATATTTCGTTGCTATACATTTTGTTTAAAAAAGGCGTACGAATGATTCCGTCGTTATGTTCTCCTGTAATCGAGCCTTTAAATTCACCGACAAGGTCATAAAATTTGTTTGCCACGGGAACTATCTTGGCCCGCTCACTTTCTTTTGTTAGGTTCATGAGAGGTATGATATGGAAATTACCATTTCCTGCATGACCTGCGATATTGGCTTCTATCCCTCCATCTGCCAGTATCTTTAACGCTCTTGGTAGAAATTCCGGTGTACTCTCAATAGGAACACAGAAATCCTCGACAAAAGAAGCTGTTTTTTTATCTCCGACATGCTTACGGAGTAGATTGAACGATTCTCTCCGCATTATCCAGAATTTATTTTCCTCCGAATCTCTTTCTATCACCCGGTGCCAAACCTTAAATGGTTTTATCGCCTCTACAACACCCTTCACTCTACTTTTTACTTCCTCATCCGTATTTTCTGCTATTTCCACTAGGACCACTAGTTTGGGTAAGCCGAGCATTCTCGCGCCAATCAATGCTTCCGGCAGAAATTTTGTTGCAAAGGCCAAGAGACTGGAGCCATCTTTCTCCGCAATTTCTGGCATGAAGCGAATACCGAGTTTAAGCGTCTCTTCATCAAATGTTTCTAAACTTTCCGGCTTGTAAGGCAGGATCGCCCTTACAACCTGTGGTAGTTCATCCCAAGTTTTGAAGAAAAGGGCCACCATGTCATGAAAGGGCATCTCTCTAACAAGTCTTAATTTGGCTTGAGTGACAATTCCCAGAGTTCCTTGAGAGCCGACAATAAGTTTGTTTAAATCAAAATATCCTTCGCTTCGTTTGGGATCTAGAACATTCCAGAGATAATATCCAGCAGAGTTTTTTGTAACCATGGGTCTCGCTTTTTCTATGACCTCCTTGTTTTCTTCTAAAAGATTGTAGAGTCTCTTATACAAGTTTCCTTCAAAATCTCCTTGCCCCATCTTGTCTTCAAGTTCCTCTTTATTGAGAGGCTTGACCGTATATTCATTGCCGTCAGAAAAAATTACTTTAGATTCAAGAATAAAGTTCTCCATTTTACCGTAACGCAAGCTTCTCTCTCCTCCGCAGTTGTTACCAATCATGCCTCCCAAAGCACACAGGTTTTTGGAAGCTGGAAAACATGGCAAAACAAGTTTTTTTTCCAGAGTTTGCTTTTCAAAATCGCGGTAGAAGACTCCCGGTTCTACCACAGTTCCTTCCTCCAGTATCTCCCCAATGTAGCCCATGTGTTTGCTCACATCTGCGATGATCGAGTCATTGATAGACCCCCCTGACATATCAGAACCAGCCGCTCTCATAGTTATAGAATGGTCCTTGTTTTCGGCTACCCACTTGACCAATTTTTTTAAATCTTCTGAATTTTTAGGAAACACTACAAGTTTTGGTCCGACTTCAAAAAGACTAGCATCACGACTGTAAGTCTTAAGGGTGGCTTCGTCATCAAAAACTTCACCACTAAAGAATTTTTGTATTTCTTCCTTTAATTTCATAATCCGTTAAACAATTTCAAGCGTTCGCGAATTACTTTTTTCATCTCTTCCACACCCTTAGCAAGAAACTGATAAGGCGCAATTTCACTGGACTTAAGACCCTCCTCTATCCCCTCTTTATAAGCCACTCTTATTTCAGTATTGATATGTATAAGTCGTATACCAGCCTTGATAGCTTTTCTGAAATCTTCATCTGCAATTCCAGAACCCCCATGAAGCACTAGAGGTATCCCAACGGCCTTATGAATCTCTCCAATGCGTTCGATATTAAGTTTGGGATTACCCGTTTTGACGATACCGTGAACATTGCCCACTGATGGGGCGAGTAAGTCTATCCCAGTTTCTTTCACAAATTCTCTCGCATCTTCCGGATTAGTTTGAGTTTCTAGAGAGACGCCATCAGGCAAATTCTCTATGACTTTTGACGACTTGCCTATAAATCCAATTTCTCCTTCTACTATTATTTCTGTATTCTTGCTTCGAGCATACGAGACAACCTCTTTTGTTAAGGCAATATTTTCCGCAAATGTTTTGTCTGCGCCATCTACCACGATACTGTCTACACCGGCATCAATAGCCGCCATCGCTCTTTCTAACGAATACGTATGGTCTGCGTTTATAAAAACATTTAAATTGTTTTCTCGAGCAGTTTTAACTAGAGCAACCACTTCCTCTAGTCCTATGAAGTCTCTCTCTTTTTCAGAAACCCCCACTATTACTGGCACATCAAGGTCCTTAGCTGTCTCTACTACAGCCTTGAAGCCTAGAGAATCAGAAACATTGAAATGTCCTATAGCAACTTTTTTTTCTTCGGCCCAATCCAAGACTTCGCGCAAAGATTTCATTACTTTTATCTTAACATTTGATACAATTAGTGGGAAATGAATGATTTCATAGCCATAGGCGATATTGTCATAGACGCGTTTATCAAACTTAAGGATGTACGCATAGATACTGACCACGATACTGGAGATCAGGGAATGAAGGAAATTTGTTTTAGATTTGGAGACAAGGTTGAATACGAAGATTTACTAGTCGTGCCGGCCGTTGGCAATAGCTCAAATGCTGCCGTAGCTGCTAGGCGTCTGGGACTTAAAAGCGCTTTGGTTACTAATATCGGGGATGATGAACATGGCCGGGAAGATTTAAGAGTTCTTGAGAACGAGGGGGTAAAAACAGATTTTGTTAAGGTCCACGAAGGAATGCAATCCAATTACCACTATGTTTTGCGTTACGGCGCCGAGCGCACTATTTTGGTAAAACATTATGAGTACCCCTACAAATTAGAGGATATCGGAAATCCTAAGTGGATTTACTTGAGTTCTTTGGCTAAAAATTCCATTAGTTATCATCATGAGATCGCCTCTTATTTAAAGACTCACCCGTCTACTAAACTGGCTTTCCAACCCGGAACCTTTCAAATAGAACTCGGTTTTGAGGCGCTGAAAGATGTTTATGAAGAAACGGAAGTATTTTTCTGTAACGTAGAGGAGGGTGAGAAAATTTTAGGTATGAATACGTTAGGCATAGAAGAACTTCTGAAACGGATGCGTGCTCTGGGTCCGCAAATTGTCGTTATCACAGATGGACCGAAGGGGGCTTATGCTTATGATGGTCAAAACATTTGGTCTGCTCCGATGTATCCTGACTTGACTCCGCCGGTAGATCGCACAGGTGCCGGTGACAGTTTCTCAGCAACCTTTATCTCCGCTTTGGCTCTTGGATACGATATTCCCACAGCTCTATTGTGGGGGCCGATTAACTCCATGTCTGTAGTTCGAGAAATAGGAGCTCAAAAAGGTCTTTTGAATCAAGAACAAATTAAAAAATATTTACAAGAAGCTCCCATCGATTTCAAGATTAGAAAATTATAATAGCGATGTATCGCTATTATTGACTCAGATTTTTTATTAGTTTAGTTAATTTTATTGTCGCTTTAAAATTTTGTTTACTGCCTTTACAATACTTCCTACTCCCATACCATAGTACTCGATTAGTTCCTCGGGAGTTCCCGATTGTCCAAACTGGTCATCTACCCCGATAAACTCTATGGGTACCGGATAATTCTTCGCTAGAGACTCTGCTACAGCCGAACCCATACCACCCCTGATCTGATGTTCTTCTACCGTGATAATTTTTCCGGTTTTTTTGGCTAGTGTGACTATGGCTTTTTCATCCAAGGGTTTTATGGTTCCCAGATTCATCACCTCGACTTCTATTCCGGATGCTTCAAGTTGTTTGGCACTTAAAAGTGCTTTGTGTAGCAAGGCTCCGGTGGCAATGATACCTACTTGGGGCTTTGTCGATTGCCAAAAGATTTGCGCCTCCCCTATTTTAAAAGGTGTTTCTGTTGTCGTCATAACAGGGGTTTTTTCTCGAGCGAGACGCAAGTAAACTGGGGTGCCAGTGTCCACACTGGCAAGAGTCGCCTTCTTGGCTTCTAGAGAATCACAAGGAGAGATCACCACCATGCGAGGGATAACGCGAGTGATGGCGATATCCTCTATAGCTTGATGCGTGCCACCGTCTGGCCCCACAGAGACACCCGCATGCGAGCCAACAATTTTCACCGGTCTATTGTTATAACAAATAGTGGTTCTAATCTGTTCCCAGTTTCTTCCAGGGGAAAACATCGCGTAGGAACTGATGAAAGGTATTTTGCCCATAGCCGCTAAACCCGAGGCGACAGATGCGAGATTTTGTTCCGCCACACCCATTTGGATAAATCTATTAGGGAACTTATCTTTGAACAAATTCATCTTTGTTGACTCCGTGAGATCGGCGCATAGCCCCACTACTTGTAGATTTTTTTCTCCAGCTTCTAAGAGCCCTTCACCAAATCCTTGGCGGATAGGTATTTGTTCGACATCTTTATCGAACATTTTTTCATTGAGTTTTAAGTTCGGATTTAACATTGTTGTTAGTTGTGGGTTGTCTACTGATGTTCACTCTTTATCTTACCTCCGAGTGTTCTAAGTTCTGCTAAGGCCACCTCGCCTTGTTTATCAGCCGGAATTTTGTCCGTGGGGCCCTTGCCGGGAGGATTGCCATGCCACCTGTAGTCTTGTTCGAATTCTTCCACCCCCTTACCGGCAATGGTGTGGGCGATAATGACCGTTGGTTTACCAAAGACCGTTTTTGCTTGCTCGAAGGCGTCGGCTATCTCTTCTATATTGTGTCCATCAATCTCAATGACATTCCAATTCCAGGCTCGCCATTTATCAGAAAGTGATTCAAGGGGCATCACCTCTTCCGTATAACCATCAATCTGTATATTATTTCTATCTACGACCGCAACCAGGTTGTGCAATCTCTCCTTGCCTCCGAGCATCGCCGCTTCCCAACTCTGCCCACTCTCTAGTTCTCCGTCAGAGAGAAGCGCATAAATGCGTCGTTTACTTGTGAGACCATGGTCAATCTTGTCAGCAAGCGCCATACCGACAGCTTGCGATAGACCGGAAGCAAGGGGTCCGGAACTTGTCTCAAGCATAGGCAAGAAATCTCGATGAGGATGTCCTTGCAAACGTGAGCCAAATTGGCGTAAAGTTTTTAGCTCTTCAACCGGAAAATATCCTGCGTGTGCCATGGCCGAATAAAGTACCGGGCAGATATGACCATTTGAAAGCACTAGCCTATCTCGTTCCGCCCAATCTGGTTTCTTAGGGTCGTGGTTAAGGGTGTGGAAAAAGAGGGTGGTAAAGATATCGGCCATACCTAGGGGGCCGGCGGTATGTCCAGAACCGGCTTTTATAAGCGCTTCAATGAGTGAGATGCGAATGTCATTAGCCTTCTCTTTAAGCTCAATTAATTTTTCGTCAGTGATTTCCATAAAATATTAAAGCCTGAACCAACTACAAATCTTGTCGCCCCTGAACTTTTTAGTTTTTCCCAATTTTCTGCCTTCACTCCCCCATCAACACTTATTTCTAATTGTGGAAATTTATTCCTTACACTCTTTATTCTATCAAAAATTTTCTCATCTAGCGGATGGCCTTGTGCCCCTATCTCGGCAATAGACATAAGATGTATAAAATCGACCTCGGAGACCAAAGGGTAGACTTCCTCAAGAGGAGCCTGAAGTTCTACCGCTAAACCTATTTTAGTCTTACTTCTTGAACTTCTAATTTTTTCAGAAAGTTTGTGGACTATAATTCTTTTCGCGCCCCTCTCTACCCAACGCTCTATAATATCGTCGGGCCTCTTAACCATTAGATGAACTTCAAAATTAATGTGAATATTCTCCGACCAAATATCTTCTTCCAAGACATCAAGGTGCATGAGCTTTATTTCTTCTGGTAATTGGGCGAGTTTAGAGTCTAAATCAGGGATGCTAGTAGGAAGTATGGCTGGAATAATTTTATTCATGAATGCGGGACATTTTGTCTAATCTTCTTTGATGACGTTCGTTACCTACAAATTTAGTATCGAGCCATTCTTTTACAACCTCTTTCATCTCTTCTTCAGTGATGAAGCGCGCTCCAAGCGAGAGGATATTGGCGTCATTATGTTCTCTTGAGAGTTTGATGACGGATTCATTTTCCTCTTCGACAATACATTGTCCTTGTCCATAATAAACTGCCGCTCGCACCCCACTAAATTTATTGGCCGCCATAGCTTCTCCTTGACCTGAACCACCAAAAATAATCGCCTTTACCTCATTGGGGCGTCTGGAAACTTCTCTGGCGACAGGGATAATGAAGTCCGGATAGTCGTCTTCCTCATTATATTCAAACGCTCCTTTATCTTCTACTTCATAGCTAAGCTCTTGGAGATAAATAATCAATTTCTCCTTCAATCCAAAACCGGCGTGATCTGAACCCAGATATATTTTCATCTTATTTTATATATTTTCCCAATTTGATAACGTGGTTTAAGAGAGTGTTACTGTAGCCTAATTCATTGTCATACCAAGACATAACCTTAACTAAATTACCGCTCACCACGCGGGTGAAATTAAGATCGGCGATAGACCCGTAGAGACTCCCCACGATATCCGAAGAAACCAACTTCTCTTCTGTAACGGTGAAGACCCCCTCCCACCTTTTCTCTCCTGCCGCTTTTTTCAAAATGTTATTGACTTCTTCGACGGTGGTTTCCCTTTTTGCTATAAAGGTGACGTCGACGAGAGACCCTGCCACTACCGGCACCCGCACCGCAATCCCATCGAAAAGACCTTCCAATTTAGTAAATGCTTTAGTGACAGCGATGGCCGCGCCAGTGGAAGAAGGTACGATATTTTGTGCCGCAGATCGACCCTCACGAAAATCTTTTTTTGAGGGGCCGTCAACTAGTGACTGCGAGGCGGTGTACCCGTGTACAGTATTTAAAACAGCTTTCTCTATACCGATAGTTTCGTCAAGGATGGCAATAAGAGGGCTACCGGCATTAGTAGTACAAGAAGCGTTAGAGCTAATAAGACAGGTAGAAAGTTTTTCCTCGTTAACCCCCATGAGGACAGTGCTTCCTTCGATACCTTCTATAGGGTCATCTTTCATTGGCGCGGTGACCACCACTCTTTTGGCTCCCGCATCCAAGTGCGCTTTCGAACCGGCGTAAGTTGTGAAAAATCCTGTAGATTCTATAACCACGTCCACTCCAAGATCTTTCCATGGCAATTTAGCTGGGTCCTTTTCCGAAAGGAATTTTATTTTCTCACCATTGACAACGAGATCGCCATCTTTGACTTCTATCTCCAGACCACTTTTTCCATAGACGGTATCAAATTTTAAAAGATAGGCGATATTCTCAATATTGCCGAGGTCGTTTATAGCTACAACTTCAACTTCTTCTCGTTCGCGAGCTAGTTTGTAGAAAGCTCTACCAATTCTCCCCGCTCCATTGATGGCTATTTTAATTTTCATAAAATTATTGTAACACAGCACCTAGGTCAATACGATATTTATCGGCAGATCCAGCTGGGAGTTCCAAAACATATTGCACGGCTTGTTCCGGTGAGAAACTTTGTGGGAAAGTGTCTGGAGAAACCTCTTTATCTATATCTACCACTACGAAATTTTGATCTATCCAGATAATGTCTATGGGGAAACGCATATCCTTCATCCAAAATGCGTATATAGCCGGTCTGTCAAAGATGAAAAGCATACCAGTCCCCTCTTTTAATTCAGTTCTTCCAGAAAGTCCGAGTCGGCGTGTCTCATCTGTATCAACTACCTCTACTGTAATAGTAGCGTCATTTATTTTTATTGGACGAGTTTCATTTAATTCAGTTGAGTTTTGTTTTAAAAAGAGAAAAATTGAGCCTAAAATAATGGCGAGTCCTATAACGAGGAAGAAAAAATCTTTCATACTTTTAGTATAACTCTTCAACTAATTCAAAGTAAACAAAAACCCCACCGAAGTGGGGTTTTTGTTTACTTTCCCGCCGAAGCGGAGAAATTACATAGGTCTACGATCGTTGTTGCGAGGTTCAAGTGGGCGAGCGACGTTAACAGTCAACTTTCTTCCTTCGAAGTCTTGTCCGTTATACATCTCTATAGCCTTTTGAGCTTCATCGTCATTTGTCATCTCGACGAATCCGAAACCTTTGCTTCTGCCGGTCATGCGATCAATAATAATTGACGCAGAGGTGACAGCTCCTGCCTTTGCGAACAAGTCGCTTAAAGCAGCCTCTGTCGTGGAATAAGGAATTCCCCCGACGTATAGCTTTGTTGCCATTTTATTTGTGCCGACATTATTTTAACTATGTAAGTGTCGGACCAATCTCATTTCGCGCTCTCTTTCGGATTGACCTAAAGTAACCTCTCAACGAGAACCTTACATGTCTGTATTATAGTCGATATCACCAATAAAGTAAAGGGACAACTTGTCTATAAGCATATTTTGTGATATAGTAGCGCAATATTTTATGAAGGAAAGCAAGGTCAAAAAGGAATTAGCCGAGACAGGCAATATCTCTATCATTGCTTTAGTGGACGCGCTAATTGCAGAAGCGCATGGTCTACGTGCTTCAGATATCCACATAGACCCTCGCGAAAAGGATGTACAGATACGTATGCGCATTGATGGTGTGCTCCAAGACGCTTATGTTTTCCCTAAAGAGATTCAATCAGAGATAGTGGCGAGGATAAAAGTTATTGCTGGTCTTCGCACCGATGAACATCAAAATCCGCAGGATGGTCGTTTCAGAATCGTTCTCGATGACAAGAGCCCCATTGATATCCGTGTTTCCATAGTGCCAGTTTATTTTGGAGAAAATATTGTTCTCCGCCTTCTCGCCGAACAGGCAGAAAAGCTTTCTCTCGAAGCTCTTGGTCTAAGTGAGAGAGATAGGAAGAAGATTGAAAACGCCATTCGCAGTCCCTACGGCATGATCCTTGCCACCGGTCCAACAGGTTCTGGGAAAACTACGACACTCTATACAATACTGAAAACTTTAAATACTAGAGAAATTTCCATCGTTACTATCGAAGACCCTATTGAGTATGCCATCGAGGGTATAAACCAGATTCAAGCTAATCCCCTCATGGGCCTGACCTTTGCCAACGGCCTTCGTTCTGTCTTGAGACAAGACCCTGACATCATTATGGTGGGAGAGATTCGTGACTCCGAGACAGCAAATCTTGCCGTTAACACTGCACTAACCGGACACCTGATGCTCTCTACTCTTCATACTAACGACGCCGCCACTACCCTGCCCCGTTTGCTAGACCTAGGTTTAGAGCCGTATCTCATTACTACTACGGTCAACATCGTTATCGGTCAACGTTTGGTGAGAAAGATTTGTAACCACTGTAAGACAGTCAAGGTTCTCACCGATGCAGAGAAGAAAAGTCTGGCTGATCTCGGTGGTGTCTCTGTGGGCAATATTCCAGATTCTATGTCTAAAGGTGCGGGGTGTGAGGAGTGTCTAGGAAGTGGTTATCGAGGTAGAATGGGCATATACGAAGTGATGGTGGTAGATGAAGCAATCCGACAAGCAATGCTAGAAAAATGTTCCGCATCAAATATAAAAAAGATGGCCATAGAAAAAGGGATGACTACGATGGTTGAAGACGGATTCAAAAAAGCGACACAAGGATTCACCACACTCGAAGAAGTTTTGAGAGTAATACACGAGTAGTGAGCACAATCGAACTATGAATAAATCTTCAAATATTTCTAAGCTTACTTCCAAGCTTACAAAGAAAAATTTAAAGGACTTAAAGTTCTCCCTTTTTCGTCCAAGTATGTCGGTCAAGGAGCAGGCAGTTTTCCTCAAACGTCTCTCCCTTCTCGTGAAAGGTGGGGTCAGGCTTTTTGAAGCGATTGCCATGCTTGAGGACCAAATGTCTTCTGCCGCCAACAAAAGAATGTTTGGGCAGATTCGTCACGACATTGCCAACGGGCAATTTCTTCACAAGAGTATGAAGAAGTTTTCGAAAGTTTTTGGCCAATTTACTATCAATATTATTAGAGTGGGAGAAACGGCGGGAACCCTTTCAAAAAATCTCAAGTATCTAGCCGACGAGATGGAGAAGAAGCGACAACTGCAACAGAAATTAATCGGCGCCCTTGTCTACCCTCTTGTCATTATTGTAGCTGCTTTAGGTATCAGCGCTCTTATGACGGTATTCCTTTTCCCTAAACTTCTGCCGATATTTCAGAGTCTCAATGTTCCTCTGCCTTTGAGTACCAAGATTCTTTTGTTTATCAGCAATATCTTGATTAACCACTGGCTCTTCTTGCTTGTGGGATTGGCTTTATTGGTAATCATCTTTATTTTCCTCATGCGCCTTAAACCATTTAAATACGCCATGCACGGCTTCTCTTTGAAATTACCTGTGATTGGCCCCATGCTCCAGCATTACCACTTGACCAATATTTGTCGCATCGCCGGCACCCTCTTTAAGAGTCAGGTGCACGTAGTAGAGGCTATAGAGGTTACAGCAGAGACAACCACTAACCTTGTCTATCGCGATAGACTTGAGAAACTGGCCGCTGTTATAACGATGGGAACAAAAATCTCTTCGTTCTTCGAGAAGCATCCAAAACTTTTCCCCGGAATGCTCTCCAATATGATTGCGGTGGGAGAGAAAACTGGAAGTCTATCGGATACTCTCATCTATCTAGGAGAAATACATGAATCAGAGCTTGATGAGCAGACCAAACGGCTCTCGTCTATCATCGAGCCGGTACTGATGATAGGCGTGGGTATCATGGTCGGCTTTATCGCGATATCAATTATCACCCCCATATATGAAGTTACCCAACATCTCAACCCAAGATAAGAAAAAATGGTCAACACCGAGTGTTGACCAGCAAGGGTTTACTCTTGTGGAAATACTTATAGTGATGGCTATTATTGCTTTTAT